>SDBS01000527.1_pt1 | contig 37215 bp, 52 predicted proteins | sample 2277091 | NCBI WGS metagenome assembly SDBS01 (sample SAMN10404972, study PRJNA504765) | marine sediment metagenome | isolation source: marine sediment core GS10_PC15, 163 cmbsf | place: Arctic Ocean: Southern Knipovich Ridge | collected 2010
TGCGTAGTAATCACGGATTGATAAAACCAAACGCTGAGCGGTGGAGATCCTTAGTAGAAGCACACTTCCCGGCCAGCCAAGTTAATAACGCATTAATTGTCATGAGTTGTGAGAGTGGTGGTAATCCAGAATCTATTAATTGGGGAGACGCTAAGATTACCGGCTATCCTTCCGCCGGGCTCTTCCAAATCAATCGTCCTCTCAACTGGGAATGGAGCGACCCTACTCAAAATGTTGTACTCGCCGCGGATTATTATAATCGACGTGGCTGGCAACCCTGGACATGCGCTAAGAAGTATGGAATAGTGTAAGGGATTTGTACCTTTTGGTTGAATGGATAGAATATATAATCGATTCCCCTCGATCATATAGTAAAACTAAAAAGATCCTGTTAAATCGGCGGGGTCTTTTTAGTTGGGGGTTGACAACTAGGTAATCACTTATGCTAAGGTTATTGACAATGTTGACGTTAATAATTAATATAAATTTAGATACATTGTATCTTGGACCTAAAAATCCATTGCTTAGTGACGTTTTCATTGCAGAACTCCCACGCTAGTCGTGGGTTTTTTGCGTCTTTAAAAAATAGGTTAGTAACCACCAAGTTTTAAGTGTGTCTTGGGATAATGGTTAGAGAGTAGTGACGTTGGGCTACGGACTGTGAGCCGTTAACAGAAGAAGGAGCGATTAGTGGTACGGCTTGATTCAGCCTAGTACTCCTATGAACGTGATAGGAGACCTTCTGTGAGTCAAACCTCACCCCAACTTCTCTATTCTCTAACTACAAAAACACTTTAAGTGCTGAGTTGAGTCATCACTGCTAGGGTGGGTATTTGTGAGTACTACCGCTCATAAGTACCCGACCTAGTGATGGCGACGGAGCTTCTCAGGTCAAATAGGCAAGAGGGGATGAAGATTAAAAACACTTACCCTCCCGACTTATTAATACTAACTTCGATACTACACACATAAGCAAACTAGCTAATAGCTCCTATATAATCTCGAAAAAAATGGAAACAATAGAAGATATATTAAATAGACGGCAACCTCAATCTAATAGAAAAACCAATAAGTATTGGCTAATATCCTGTAAGATCGCTAATTTAACAGAGACTAAGCCTAATCGTTGGCTCCGTGAGGTTAAAAACCATGAGTGGGCAGTGAATCGGGCTATCGATCATTTAATGGAATCACAAAATGTTTCTAAAAATCCTATAGGACTATTTATCTGGTTATTAAAAAAATATAAAGCTGAAGCCTTGACAAATAGTGGAAAGTAGTGTAAGTTAGTGGAAATGACGATATTAAGCGATCGGATTCATTGGGGAGTATTACATAGCAATAGAGCTTGTAGCCTTAATGAATTTTCGTCTTCGTCGTTTGCTACTGGTGCACCGATCCGTCGGTGCATTCGGTTTATATAAATAAAAGAAGGGAATTGAAATAAAAACTTATAGAATAACTACTATAGAAACTTGGTTCGGTATACCGATTAAACGACGTGAACTTAATTTATATGAAGATCCAGAGGCCATAAAAGCTAATAGTACGGTACATGATAAAATGACTCTTAAAAATAAAGAGAAGGTTAGAACTTTTTTCTTGAATCTATTTACCTTAGCCTCCCAGTGTGCCATGAGACACGATAGCGCTTTCGAGTTCTATACATGGAAAGAATGGAAGGAATTGAAATGAAAGTAATTGATTTAGCACTAATTCTACTAGTAGTAATCGGCGTATTTATGCTTTTTGGTGGGAAAAAAACACAAGAAACAACACAAAAAGATACGGTCACAATTTTTGGAGAAGAATATAAAATCGTACAACCTAAAAGAATCCCCGGTAAACAAACCTTAGTTATTAGTGATAGATTAACAGAGGTACATAATTGTAATTATGTCGGCAAGTTAAATAGTGGTTTTTACAGCGATTATATTGAATGCGATGTAGTTGGCACCGGAGAAATTGGAGATTGGTTAAATGAGTAAAGAAAATAAATGCTGGTGGATATTTTTTCATAAGTGGGAAGATTATCCTGAAGGATGCCAAGACTATTCTATGTACAAGCCGATAAAATGTAAAAAATGCGGTAAAATAGAGGTTACAATTAGATGAAACCAGGAATGAAAAACTACAAAAACACTAACGTCAGCTATCTAAATAGTCAGTCACAGATTATGAAAATGCTCAACGCTAGAGATATTATAGATATTCAATTCTCTAGCATATCCCACGAAACAGCTTTAGAGGGAGGGCTGAAAATGGAGCCGGACACCTACGCTATTATGCTTCTGTTCCAGAAAAGTGAGCAGATCGGTGACAATAAGGCCGGTAAAATTCCTGTTCGTGTAATTATTCCAAATATCCTAGTGGGCGATTCACGATCTCTTAATCAATATTACAGAGTTCTATACTGGTATTTAAAGACTAAGTTCGAAGCGATAGACACGGGCTTAGTAGAGTTTGCTGAAGAATTCATGGCTCACTTACAAATAAAAGACAGTCGAGGATTTATTACCCGTGTCTGGGATACATTTAAAGGTGGTTATTATAAGGCGCTCGAATCCGGAAACCAAGGAGGCGCAAATATGTTGCCACCTATGAAGGACGACAATGAGTAGCGGACCACACGAGTATGAATGGCAGGTTGTATCGTGCCATATAACTAGGTCAATTGATGCCGATAAAGATATTGTGCCAAAAAACATGCCTGTGAGCGAGAAACAAAAGAGATATCTTAAAGTGATTAGTATTTGTTGGTGTAAGCATTTTAAACAGGAGTATTATAGTTATCTAGAGGAGGGGAAAAATGACTGAACTGTGGCGAGAAAGATTTGTAGACAAATGGAATGAAGCCTTATCTGATCACTTAGATAAATATTTCCCCAAAGATAATATAGACGACACCAGCAAACCAAGTATATCAAGACGTGCTCAGGCGCTCGCTTTTAATGCTCTTGCATGCCGTTTTGCATTAGATTTTATCCAAGATCAACGGGCTGAGCATACTAGAGAGCTTATTGAGGCTTCCATTGAAGGAGTAGAGGAATTTGCTGAAAGTTTAAAGAAAGAATTAAGTAAACCCACTGGTGGTGGGAGATATTTAATTCCTATTATCGACGATACTTTACGTAATACCAAAGGAGGTAAAGATGGAAACTAGGGGAGTAACAGAGTATAGGTATTTTGTACTCAATCTTGCTGGGATGCACGGTGGGGTAGACAAATCAATTGGTGTTGCAATATTTGAAGACATAGAGAAGTTGAAAAGCTATTATAATTCACAATTAGCAGATAAGCCCTGGACAGACAAACCGTCGATGGACGCCTATGGAAATAAACACAGTTGGAGTAAAGTATTCAAAAAAGGCTCTCCGCTAGAGTGGTACAACCCATTGAGTCCGATAAATTCACCCAATCCGGAAGATATATTTCAAGTAGTTTCGCACCATGACGCAGCCTTTGGCGGGGTAACAGAGTATTGGACAGAAACCATGGGCGATTTCACGATACCGCTCAATCCTATTTGGGAAGGAAAATGAAAACAATACTTGAAATATTACATCTAATATCTTTCGCTCTGGGAGTGGTATTTTTAGAACGGTCAATGGATTTTGGCTGGGCAGACCTATTGGGTTGGATTTTATTTCTCATAATTTGGTTTATGTTCGTTTGGGGATTAATAGGTGTTATTAAGGATAATAAATGAATAAAAATACAGAATATAGAGTTGTGTCTGTAGATATTACTCTTAACACTGTTGAAGATTTTGGGAAAATGGTTGAGCGCCAACTTAGAGCTGGTTGGAAATTATATGGTCATCCATTTGGTACGGCAGCAAGTAATGGTGGTGGAAATATGAGTAAAATATTTACAGACAGGAAACCTATTATGGGGATGCACCGGTTACATCAAGCTATGATTAAGAACAAAAGATGAGCGATCAATTTGAAATTCTTGTATTACTTTTATTACTCTTTATTGCCAGCTATCTAGGACATATAGCAGATGCCCTAAGAGATATTTCTAGGAAGCTAAGAGGTTAGAATAATGGAACCAGAAAACCAAGTATCAAGTCTAGAACCCAGCAAGAAGCTTAAAGAGTTGGGAGTGAAGCAGGATAGTTTGTATTACTGGTCAAGTAATGAGCTACACGTAAAGCTCAATAAGGATAATAGCAATTCACAGGTCTATATAGTAAAGACTTCTGATTTTTCCGAATGGTACGAAGAGTCAGAATTTAGGGAATCATTTAACGATTATTATTCCGCCTTTACTGTCGCTGAGTTAGGGGAGATGTTGCCGGATATATTGCAGGAAAACATGGAGGACTTTATGTCTGATAAATCAAGCAACGAATATCGAGTTTGGTATGCTGACGGAAATAGTAGCGATTACCCATATAATTTTCAAGGCAAAGGTAATGAAGATAATATACCAGCACAAATTGATGCTTCCGAGGCTGACGCTAGAGCTAAAATGCTTATATATTTGATAGAGAATAAATTAATGGAGATTAAATAATGGATAACGAACTAATGAAAAATGACGAACTGGATAAAAAAGTAAAAGTAGTAAGCTCTGAAACCGCCTCACTAATTAGTAACGCACAGGCGATTACTATTAAAACTGCCGAAGATGTGGGGAAAGCTTCAACGCTAGGAAGCGAGATATCTCGACGATTAAAAAATATAGAAGAACAGCGAGTTAGTTTTGTTAAGCCGTTAAACGATCATGTCGCTGGTATCAACGCAAAATTTAAGACGGTGAGTGTACCTCTAGGTGAAGCTAAGATACATTTAGCCAACATTATTGGAATATGGCAGACAGAAGAGCGTGAGCGGATACAAAAAGAAGAAGATCGACGTAACGCAATCGCAAAGAAAGCTGAAGAAAAAAGAAAAGAAAAAGACCCAGTTAAATTTAAACCAGCTGAAGAAATTAAAATAGAAGCACCCAAAACCTCAATCGGTTCCAGTCAAACAAAGCTAGTGTGGAAAGGAACTGTCGTTGATGTTTCCAAGCTACCAGCTGAATATATTGTGGCAAATAATGTAGCTATAAATATGGCTATTCGTGGTGGGGTGAGAGATATCCCAGGAGTTAAAATAGAACAAATACGACAAGTAGGGTTTAATTAATAGAAATGACCTTAAGTAGATCCACCCTAGCTTCATTATCAGATTTAGCAGTGCAGACTGGCTACGCTGTCTTTCGGCAATCTGACCGGATCCGTGCTGGTAAGGATATTTTCTCTCAGAAAATTGGCTTTACTATACCAGTGGATATTTTATTAGAGCATGTCTTAATGGATCTAAGTGACAAACTGGCGAAGGAGAAAAAATAATGGATTTAGAAATAGCAAAAGTAATAACAGGAACTAGACTAGGACAGTTAAAATATATGAAGGAGAAAGCGAACATTGGTGGGCAATTTACAACTGATCACTTCTATTTATTGGGATTGTTGAAAATTCATATATTATTCAATAGGTCGGGTTTAGCGGTTGATTATTTACGAGGGCAACTAGACGCGCTCATTGCTGAGGAGAAGGAGAAAAATAAAAATACTTGAAATAACTATTACAGCTACTAGCAAAAAGGAAGTGATGATGGGGCGCTGGTGTCTAGTAGGCACGAGGATACCATTATATTTTATTGCTGATACATTAGACCAAGGTGGTCTTGAGTTATTACATAAGAAATACCCTCACGTAAAGCAAATTAAAAGTAAGACAATAGTAGTTTAGAGGATAGTTTGGGGCTCTGGGTGTCTCATTTTCTACCGAAGTGAGAAACGCCCATCCCAATCTGTTCTTTAATGGGGGTAAATTGGTTTCGATCTGCGTAACCACCAAAGTGTAGCGCGGACACTCGAGTTCGATTCTCGATACCTCCACAAATTGAACATTAAAATCCTGGGTTAAGTAAAGAAAGGTAAAGATGAGTGAAGAAAAGAAAAAGTATAGCAATGATGTTGTATTCCCTATCGGGAATACAAGTATAGATGGATTAGTTGGAAGAATATTAACGATAGTAGATGCCAGCATCCAAGATAAACAACAAAGAGAAGCAATAAAAACGATAGTTAGAAAGTCAGTATGGGATTGGTACTTTGCGAACAGACCATCAAATGACTATTCAATCGAGTATTTTGTCCAGAATGGCGACAAAATTACGGCAGAAGGTAAGAAACTGCATATTGGGGAGAATAACTACAACTTGAACAGTCCGCCAATTGATAGACAATAATATAAATTAACCCTTGACCCAGGGTTTGAGTGTTTAATTAAGGAGGTTAATGAAAAAAATAAATCCACTAGACCCACCACCACTTGCTTGGATGATGTTAGGTGCTATTGCTCTAGCTACTATTATTCTGATCGTTCACGGTATTAATTGTTATTACATACATCTCTGTGTCTTAAGATAAGTAGTGGAAAATACTTGCAATTAATGGAAAACTGTGCTATAAATTGAACATGGTCCTATCTGATAGGCTTGGGAAACGGTCGTTCCCCTCCCATCGTTTCCTAGACCTTCAGGTTGGATCAGAAATAATTAATTAAAAGATTGGATTATATGGTAAAAAATCTCTTTAACTTAGTTGAAGTAGAATCTATTCTAAAAAAACTCAAGGGTAGTGTTCCCTTTACCTCAAGACCAAGTATCCGCAGTGCTATTGCCCGCGGAGATTTTCCTACACCCTGGGTAAAAAGGGCTGGAGATCCTCGTTATTCAACTAAGTTATTCAATAGGGGAAATATAATTAGTTATATTAGAAAATATATAGATTCTAGTATTTTAAGTGATGAGAATTTAGAAAAAATATTAGAAGTTTGACAGCACCTTAAATAAAAGTTTAACTAGTAGAGGATATAAAAGACATGAAAATATTGATATACGGTGATTGTTATATAAATACTTCCGGGTTCGCTAAAGAATTCCGAGACATAATACCAGAGCTTCTTAAAAGAGGTCATGAAGTTAAACAAGTCGCATTAAATTATTCTGGTTTCAAGCCTGTAAAGACTATTATTCCTATATACCCAACTCAGCTTAAGGGTGTGAAAGATTATTTTGCTTCCGAAGTTCTAGATATGGCGCTTGATGATTTCCAGCCAGATATCTTATTTTCAATACAAGATTACTTTGTTACTGAATTTATGCTTCCGGCCATTTCTAAGCCACGAAAGAAACCATTTAAATGGGTTCACTGGGGAGTATTAGATGGGGCTCCTTTAGATCAAGCACTTGCCAGATCCGCTGCCTGGGCAAATCTAAATCTATTCCATTCCAAATTTGAACGTGATGCTGTCCAGAAATCGATGCAGAAAGCAGTAGATAAAAACATCGAATTCTCTGATGATCAAGTAATATATCCGACCATTAATACAGATGTATTTAAACCAAGAGGTAGGGATGAGCTCAGAAAGAAATTAAAGCTTGAAGATAAATTTGTCATTCTTTTTGTAGCTAGAAATCAAATGCGCAAGAATACCCCAGTACTAATCGAAGCTGCTAAAAAACTAGAGAAAACTATTTCTAATATCTTTGTTCTTATACATTCAGTAACTACCTTCCGTCCTGATGGTGGATTTGAAGGCTTCTATCTCAATGATATAGCCAATGAATTAGATGCTCAGGACATTATTGGTGATGTTAAGGGTTTTTCAGGAAAATCTATTAATGAATTAAATATTGCTGAATTATATAATGTAGCCGATCTTTATTGTCTACCAACTATGGGAGAAGGATTTGGTTTAATGCTTCAAGAAGCCATGGCTAGTAAAACTCCTATAATCAGTACTAATTATAGCGCTGTGTCGGAAGTTCTTGCTGATGGCCGGGGTGTTCTAGTTAATCCCGCTGCTTGGTATTGGACAAGCGGTAAATATCGCCATGCTTTACTTGGCGTTGACGATTTAGCTAATGCAATCCATCGAGTATGGAAAAACCCAGATCTTAGGAAAAGTATGACTGATAAGGGTTATGATTGGGTACAAAAATTTGTTCCAAGTGAAGTTGTGAATCGTCTAGAAGCTCAATTTAAGAAAGCTATTGATGAGGATATGCAACCATTAGCACTTAAACGATGACGAAAGAAGATACTTCTCCAAGGAAAGTAACTATTTCTATCGCTTGTTTTAATAATCTCCAGTTGACAAAACAATGTCTGAAAGGAATCGAACGCAAAACTAATCTTTCCTTAATCGCTCTTAATATTATTGATAACGCTTCAACTGATGGAACTTCTAAATTCTTCAGAGAAGAATTTCCTAAATGGCCAATGTTTAAAAAAGTGAAAATAACTATCATGCAAAACACCGAGAATATCGGTTTTGCTAGGGCTCATAATATGTCATTTCTAGAATGTAAGTCACCCTATTTCTTACTATTAAACAACGATATTATTCCTCTAAAAAACTGGTTAGAACCAATGATTAAAGTATTAGATGATAAACTTAATGTCGGTGTAGTCGGTTCTAAATTAATATCTCCTGTCTTTAATGGGATCCAGCATGCGGGAGTGTTTTTTGTTAATGGTGGACCGAAGCATGTACTATTCGGTATGCCTGAGAACACACCAGACGCTTGTTTTGGCCGTTATGTTCCATCAGTCACTGGTGCTTGTATGTTAGTTAGATCCGAGCTTTTTAAAAAACTAGGTAGCTTAGACGCTAAATATATTAATGGCTGGGAAGATACAGATTTCAATATGAAAGTCCGAAAATCTGGTCTAGATATATATTACGAAGCTGAATCAGTTCTGTATCATTATGAAGGCCAAACAGATGGAAGACTAAAATTTGATGATCATAACCGTAATCTCTTTTTCTCTCGCTGGGCAAAAGATATTATAGAATGGGGTAATAGAGTAAAATTAGATAAGGAGCAATAAAATGGAAAAAAAGAGTAAAGAAATATTAAGACCGTATATAGCAATAATTACACCAGTTTATAATCGACTGGAGAATATTAAAAGAGTTTATGAATCTCTTAAAAATCAGACAATACCAGTTGATCAGTGGGTAATAGCTGACGATGGATCAACTGATGGAATTAAAGAGTGGGTATCATTACATAGTAAAGAACCTTTTCCAATTACTTATGTAGGCTTAGGCGCAAATACTGGCTATAAACAGGGTCACGCTCGTAATGAAGGCGCTAAAAATACTCTCGAACACATTGACGCTTATCTGTTCCTAGATTCAGATGTAATGCTTTATCCAAATGTTCTTGAACTTTATAAAGAAGCTTATAGAAGTAATCCCGATAGAGTTATCTGCGGACAATATGACTGGGGTTTACCTATAAAATTTGACGTTAAAGACGTTATTCCCCTCTGGGACGATATTATAAACGAGAGGATGCCCGGGATCCCTAACGCCGAACCACACGGTATGGCTGGCATAGATATCCGTCATCAATCATTCGAAGACACTGAGCCAGACGATCTACACTGGAATGTTCCATCCGCTCTATCAACGTTCGGGGGTAATATATTAATCAAAAAAGAAATATTTAATACTCCTTGGAAGAATAGTAAAAATCCTAAAAAGCTAAAATTAATGCATGATGGCAGACAAATAGATACCTTCGATACCGGAGAAGAAGTAATTGGCTTTGATGGCCGATTTACAGTCGGAATAGAAGATGGTGATTTCGGTTTAATGACAGTCGCTAAAGGTTTCCCAGTGTCTCTCCATAAGGGTATTAAAGGGTATCATATATGGCATCCGCGCAATATTCCTAAAATTCAAAAAATCAGTGCAGAACAAATACCATTACTTAACGCTAAACATGGCTTAGATGTTGAAACGGAGACAGATGTTGTGCAAGCATCCGATTATAAGATAAAGTAATAAAAATGAGTATATTCGATATATTTAAGCGAAAGAAAACAAAAACTATAAAAATGGGAGAGGAGGTGAGTGCTAATATGGCTAAAAAAACTAATGCTAAAGAAGGGGATTTTGAAAACAAGAGTAAGAGTAAGAAGAAAAAAGTATCTGATGCTGATGTAGCTGTTATGGTTATGAAAGACAAGGGCTACGTATCCGATGCTGAACTAGCAAGAAAGAGAAAAGAATTGGGACTATAACATGGAAAAAAGAAAAGAAACGATATTAATTACTGGAGGCGCGGGATTTATTGGCACTAATACCTGTCTAGAAGCACTCAGCCAGGGATTTAAGGTGATCGCTTTTGATAACTTAATTCGTCCTGGTGTTGAGTCTAACATCCTCGAACATGAGGATTACACCTTTATTAACGGTGATACTAGAAAACTCAAAGATCTGAAAGAAGTGTTTAAAGAACACCAAATTGATGCTGTAATTCATTTATCTGCTAATCCAGGTATTCCTTGGTCAATTAAAGACCCACTGTATGATTTTAAACAAAACGCTGAAGCTACGGTTAACATTCTAGAGATGTCGAGACTTAACGGTAAAATTCCCGTGGTTTATGCTTCAACTAATAAAGTTTATCCTGACTCCCTAAATCAAATAGAAATGACAGAATTAAGAACCCGTTGGACTTTTGGTAAAAAGCGCTGGTTAATGGATGAAGAAAAATTAGATAAATCACAAAGACCAACAGTTAAGCTTAAAATGAATTCTAAGTATATACATGGGATTAATGAACATTATCCAGTTGATAGCCAGGGTGAATTTCCGCACTCTCCTTACGGTGTCTCTAAGTTAACTGGTGATCTCTATTGCCAGGAATATTGGCATGCTTTCGGTGTCCCCACTTCTATTAATAGACAGAGTTGTATCTATGGTGAATATCAACACGGTGTCGAGGATCAGGGCTGGGTTGCCTGGTTTATGATTGCTAAAATTTTAGGTAAAAAACTAACAATCTATGGAGACGGTAAACAAGTTAGAGACTCTCTGTTCGGCCGCGATCTAGCTAAACTATATTTAATAGAGTTAAATATGCTTTGGGATAAGGAAAAGCGTGATGAAATCGCCGGTAAGGTATATAACGTTGGCGGTGGCGAACGCAATCTAATTTCCTTATTAGAGGCAATAGAATTACTAGATCATATAGGTGGCGATAAATATCCTAAATTAGAATATAGCTTTAAAGATTGGCGTTACGCTGACCAGAAGGTTTATTATTCAGATATTAAGAAAATATCTAAATATTGGAAACCAACAACTAGTGTTATCGAAGGTTTTAATAAATCTTTCGAATGGTTTGAAAAGAATATTGGTTTAATTAAAAATGTCGGAAAAAAATAACGTTTATATGACATCTAATATCGATGAGGCAGCCTACTTAGTCTGTCGCGGAGGTGCTATAACTGATTATCTTCAAAACGCTGGTAAATCCTGGGTTTCTTTTGAGCTTAAAGATGTATTAGACGATTATAGACGTGGGTTTGGAAATGTTGATGACAAAGAAGTAGGTGTGGCTGAATTTATAGCTCAGAGAAATATTATTAAAGCTCATATCAATAAATTATCATATGAACGACCTTAAATTCTCCTTTATAGTCTCTGTTTTTAATAGGACTGATTTACTTCGCAAAAATCTTACAAGACTCTGTATGCTGACTATTCCGGACGAGATAGTTATAGTTGATGACGGTAGTAAAGATCCCCAGGGTATTAAGGATATGTTGAAAACGTTTCCAAAACTTAAAGATAGAATTAAATATATCCGATACGAGAACCCTAGTTGGGATTCTTGTTCCATTCCTAAAAATATTGGCCTTAAACACTCTACTGGCGATGTCTTAATTTACTCCGAGCCAGAGTTGTTATTTATTAACGACCCGATTCCAATAATTAAAAAGATATTTAAAACAGTTAAAGATGAATATATTCGCCAGGAATATGTTTATTTTGGTAAACAGGGAGTCTCTGTCCCGGATGATAAGGTTTCAGATCCAATGACTTATTTAGAAGAATATGGTTACTACGAGTGGAAACCGGGAACTGAAGACGTACACGGAGGATTACTTACTTACACTAAAGCTAAAATGGAATCTCCCTGGACGTTTATTGCTCGTAGAAAGCATTTAATGGCCGTTAACGGCTGGGATGAAAACATGAGCTTTAAAAATGGTGGTGGTGGCTGGGGTTTCGAAGAGATCGACATGATAACTAGATTAAGAGAAAATAAAGTAAATAAACACGAAGCTATAGGCCTATCTGTCGTCCATATGTGGCACGATAGACCACCTCAACACATTCAGGATAGTTGGAAACCAAACGAAGCAATAATGAACTCTAAAAAGAAAGAAGATGGCTCTTATTACGAGAAGTTTATAAAAGCTAATGTTGGTAAAAAGTGGGGTGTGCTAGATGGTTATGTGGAGGAAATATAATGGCTAAGAACTGGAATTGTACTGATTGTGGAATATTAATTTGGAATCGTTATAAACATTGCAAATCTTGTTCCCATAAGGGACAAAGAAATATCCATTTTGGGGGTAGAGCTCAAATATCCGGAAAAGATAACCCTAATTGGAGAGGTGGGATTAGTAAGGATAAATATACTTATTACTTTAAGAAAACTTTATCTAAATTAGTAAGAAGTATTATACCCAAGTGCCAAGAATGTTATATAAAAACAGACTTAGTAGCTCACCATATTGATTATGATAAACTAAATAATACCACACAAAATCTTATTACACTCTGTAGGTCTTGTAACGCTAAGGTTAATTTTAATAGAGAATTACATAAGACTAACCTCGCTTATAAACGTGAACATAACTTTTTAATAATCTAATGAAAAAATATGACTTCGATTATATGAAGAAGGTTATCTTTGCTCAACAGAGTAAAGAAGAAATGAAGTTTATATGGGATTTATTAGAAGAAATTAAACCAAAGAAAATCCTTGAAATTGGTACTGGTTGTGGCGCGCTCACAGCGATGCTATCTGCCCACGGTCCAGCAACAGAAGTAGTAAGTGTTGATATTAGACCCAATAAAGAACAGAACTGGCAGAGACTAATTGAAACAAAGAAATTTACTAAAGAAGATATTAATATTAAATTTATTGCAGGAGATTCTCACGACCCTGAAATCGTTGAAAAAGTAAAAGGTGAGTATGGTTTAGTACTGATCGATGCAGACCATTCTAGCAAGGGCGGCCATCAAGATTGGACTAATTATGGAGAATTATCATCAGTTGTCTTAATCCATGATATTTGTGGATATAAGACTGTCGACCCATTAGAGGATTGGTGGCCTAGACTTTTCTGGCAATCCACAATATTTAACAATAACTACCAAAAAACATCTGAGATAGCGGATACAGAGGATACACCGACTGGCGGGTGGGGAGCTATTTATCGATGAAAAAAGTTTATCTAGGCTCGGGCCCAAATATCAAAGAAGGTTATATTAATTGCGATGCTAAGCCGTTTCCAGGCGTAGACAAGGTTTTCTACGTAGGAAAGGATAAATTCCCGTTTGAGGACAATTCTATTGATGAAATCAGTGCTGAAAATTTCTGTGAGCACTTATCGTGGAGTGATACTGAAGATTACTTTATGAACATGATGGATGAGTGTTTCAGAATATTAAAGCCAAAAGGATTACTTTTTATTGCAGTACCCCATTTCCCGAATGATGTAGCGTTTATGCATCCAGAGCATAGACGATTCTTCGTAAAAAACAGTTTTTCATTCTTCCAGGTTCCAGCTGATGGTACAGATCCTCACGGCTATCTAAAGGGCTTCTGGCATGTTAGTGTTGATCATGAAGCGACAGATGACAAAATGCTTTATGTCTATCTGCACCCTAATAAACCAGATGGTAAATACCCGTATAAAAAAATTAAAATAAGAGATGAAGTAGAGAATAAGGGAAAATTCGATGAAGAAAACAACAGATAATCTAGTATCGGAATTGAATAGCTGGGATGTTAAAGACCCAGAAGTAAAAAAATTAAAACTCGAGAGAGAATGGGTTAGATATAAAGGTTTACTAGAAGCTTTGGGTATTAATGATTTATCTTACTTGAAAGATAAAGAAATATTAGATGTTGGCTGTGGGCCAATGGGTGGGTTACTCCAGTTAGTTGAAGCTAAAAGTAAAACAACACTAGATCCTCTTAATGACGAATATCTTAAGAGATTCCCAGAATTCTACAATCCGAACATCTTTTACAATAATGGTTATGGTGAAAATATGCCTTTTGAAGATAATATCTTCGATTTAGTTATATCTACTAATGCTTTTGATCATGCCGAAGACCCAAAACAGGTTTTAAGAGAAATGAGCAGAGTTATTAAGCCAGGCGGTTATATTGCAATGATATTCTGCTTAAATTTATCTAAAATTCACCCACATCCTTCACATATTAATTCTATTAATGAAGAACTATTTAGAAGCTGGGTAGACGATAAATACGAAACTATCAAGCATGAGGTAATCAGCTATGGTTGGGTTAAATATAAAGGTAAGGTAGGACAGCCAGCTTTAGCCTGGCTGGGTAGATCAACGGAGATGCCAAAATGACGATAGTTGGAATAATAATTAGTGTAATTGTTGGAACTATAGCACTAATCTTTTGGTTTAGTACTTATGTCGCTAAGAAATATGGCCTCAATCCAGGAGATCAACATTCTCAATTAAAGAACAAGTTTCGACCAACAGATTATGGTTATGTGGTTGACCAGGAAGATTTGGATAAGAAAGTAAAAGAAGTCTTTGATTCCTACTCGAAAACCCAGAGAAAGCAATTAAAAAATGTTCGGATAATGACATCTGGAGAAAATCGAATTGATAAATTTATTAATGGAGATAAAAAGGTAATGTTTGGTGAATATAGATCTGCAATACTTCTTTATCCAAATAATTTATTCCCACACAATAAAAATAAAATGGAATTTATGGAACACTTTGAATCGTTAATTAGGCATGAAATAGCCCATCATTTCGGCATGACAGAAGAAGAAATACTTAAAAATCAAAAAAGATTAAAGATAACTAAATGATGAAACGTATATTAGTCACAGGTGGCGCAGGATTTATAGGGAAACATTTAGTAGAAAAACTAGTTAAAGCTGGACATAGAGTAACTATTATTGATGATTTTTCTACAGGAACTATGAGTCCGAAGATTAACGGCGCTAACCTAATAAGAAAAGATGTAGCTAAGATTAACTGGCCTAAGTTAATGAATAATTTGGACGTTAAATATAACGAAATATATTGGTTGGCTAGTCCAGCTAGTCCACCTGCATATATGGAAAACCCCCAAGGAACATTTAATGCTAATGTTGTCGGACTAAAAAGTTGTATAAATAAAACTACCTCAGATACTAGAATTCTTTTTGCCTCTACCTCCGAAATATACGGCGATCCTCTTGAGCACCCTCAATCAGAATCCTATTTTGGGAACGTCAATACTCTGGGGCCACGAGCTATTTATGATGAATCTAAGCGTATGGGAGAGACTTTACTAGCTACTTTCTCTGAGAATTACGTTATTGCCAGAATATTTAATACTTACGGTCCCGGAATGTTAGAAACAGATGGACGGTTAATAACTAATATATTTTCTGACATGAGGGGTTTTCATCAATTCCATGTATTTGGCACCGGAACACAAACAAGAAGTATGTGTTTCGTTGATGACACCGTTAGGGGGTTAATTAGTATTATGGAAAAAGGTGCTATGCAACAACATTACAATGTGGGTAATCCAGAAGAATATAAAGTCTTAGATATAATAAGAACCTGTGAGGAAGTAACTGATATAAAAATAGGGAGGCGCTTTAAAAAGGCTCTTGAAAACGACCCAATGATGAGAAAACCAATAATAGATAAAATAACATCCTCGATTGGGTGGAAGCCAGAAGTTAGTCTTAAAGAAGGATTAGAAATAATGTGGAAGGAGTTTGATGGAAGATAAACATGAGAAATTACCAGAGTTGAAGATAGGAATAGCCGGTTACGGCTTTGTAGGTAAAGCAATAAAACATTTATTTAAAAATGCTTACGTATACGATCCCTTTATAAAGGAAAAAGTTCCAGATAAATGTTCTTTAGGAAGACTAGGTAGCTGTGATATTGTTTTCATTTGTGTACCGACTGATATGAAAGAAAACGGTGAAGCTGATACTAGTATTGTAGAAAGCTTGATAAAAGAACTTACTAACCCAATAATCGTTATTAAATCTACCATCCCACCAGGAACCGCTGATTTTCTAGCTCTTATAAATGATAAACATAGAATTGTCTTTAGTCCTGAATTTATGACAGAAAAACACTGGAAAAAAGATGTAGAAACAGAAAATAGAATTATTTTAGGTGGTGATCCTGACCATTGTAAGATTGTTGCTCAAGCTTTCCAGTCTGTTTATTACCATGATATTTCTTATATCTACACCACTAGAAAAATGGCTGAGATGGTCAAATATACTAATAATGCCTTCTTTGCCCTTAAAGTATCATTTACTAATCAAATTAGCGATATTTGCGAAGATCTAGGTCTTAACTATGGACAATTGCGTGAGATCTGGCTCAGCGAACGCCGTATCGGACGCTCACACACACTTAAGTCGTCAGTGGGGGGGTTCGGAGGCTACTGTCTACCTAAAGACCTTATGGCACTTATTAAAACAGCTGAGAAGAATGGTAATGACGCATCCTTCCTAAAATCAATCTGGAACTATAATTGCTCGGTGCGTCCTGAGTTCAAGGGTCAAGAAATAGAGTAATGAAATTTGCCTCTTTATGTGTTCTTAGCTATCAACGGCCGGAATTCTTAAAAAGAACCCTTGAATCGTTAATAAATACCCCTGCTGGGTATCCCTATGAGCTTATAGTCCATGACGATGGTAGCGATCAAGAAGTCAAAGAATATCTATATGAGCTCCAAAGAAGCGGTAAAATCTCCTGGTTAATCATTAATAACGGTAAAAATATGGGTATCGGTAAATCAATCCAAAACTGTCTTAGAATGGCTTCGGGAGATTACTTATTTAAGATAGATACAGATCTAGAATTTGAGCCTAATTGGTTGTGGGAAGCTGTTAAGATATTAGATAATTCTACGATGATCGGCTGTGTAAGTCTCTTTAACTACAGAAATTATAATGCTGATGATGATCGATTTAATATAATTGAAGAAAGAGATGGCTACAATATTGTCGATGATTTTGTCTCGAGTATTTATGGTTTCAGAAGAGATGTATGGAAAACATGGGGCGATGACCTGGGTGCAGATGGCTGGCATCAACATTTAAAGAAAATTAGTTATGAATTGGCTATTACTAGACATGACATGGTTCATAACTTCGGTTTTGGCGCAGATAAAAGTATTTATGTAGTTAAAAAAGACGGTGGATATAAGGCTAGAGGATTCTCTAAGTTGCCGAGAATATTTAAATAAGTTCAACTAGGATGAAAGCTGGGCTGGTAGCACCTGCTTGAACACGCAAAATTCCAGCCTGATTTTGTGAAAATGCGACCTTATAAGTATGTGCACCGGATGATACAGCAGCCGAATATAAAACAATACCAACATCAGGTGAGTTAGCAACTTCCATATCTCGACGCATGAATGAGAGGACGGTACTGCCCTCTTTAATATTAAGAACAGTAACGTTACCAACAGTAGCACTGGCATAAAATCCAGCTGCGAAGACGGTAATTTTAATTCTTCTTCCACCAGTAGGGACAGTGACCGCAATAGACATACCTGCGACGTCAACATCACTCCCAACAGTTGTTGTCGTCACATCAGCTGTAATCTCAGCATAACCAAGGGATCCTCTTCCATTAAGGTCAATTAAATTATCTTTAACTTGCGTATTTAACTTAGAAGAGCTTAAAATTTCCTTATATGCGTATTCTTCTGGTACTGTCCAAGTCATAGTACTGGTGGATTTATATCCTTAGAGTCCTTAAATTCTTTCGAAATAAGCTCTATAACTTTTTTATTACATTTAACACAGAAATCAAAAGAATATTGCATAGCTCTATATTCAGTTCCACCTTCTTTTGATTTAACCATTTTATTTGTGAAACCCGTAGCTCCACCAACTAGTGCTGCCTTTCTTGGATCTTTTTCGTCTCTGGGAGTGAATTTCACACCGCAACCATCACATTTAAAAAGCATTATCTGTGTCATTTATCTTAATCTACTCCTTTCAATTAATTAATCAATATCATACTCTAACCATATATTTACCATCACCTAAGCTCTTACCTTCGTTTTTAGTTTCTAACGATACTTTTGGAGGTGGGAGATTTTTAATCCCATTATGACACCAGCTACACGCTCTGATAGTGGGATTGTCTTTATAACAACGCTGACAGCCTCGACAACGTGGACAGACAGAAAATTTATCTAATGAGTGAAATTTACACAAATAGCAACGTTGGCGATAAATCTCTACTTGTTTTTTTAAATTATTATAAAAGTTAGCAATAAAGTAATTATCTTCAATACGTGGTTCGCACCCTAGCTCTTCAGCTAGATTAGTATTAATAAATAAACCCCTCCCATAATCAAATATTGGGTAATCTTTATCCTTGATATCTGGATTATTGTGATGCCCAAGAAGATATATATAGTGTTTATTAACATTCTCTTGATTACGATTATTGGGAAAATAAATACCTGTGTCTATTTGAGCTATATCCGGATTAATATACGGGGCCCGAGAAAATACATACATTTTTTTATTCTTTTTCTTGAGCATATTAATAAATTTCTCTAAACGTCGATCATTAGAAATCGGTAAGCATTTATAAGCAAATACTTCAGTTTTTGTTTCAAAATAACCATATATTCTCATTCTGCTTGTTCCACCAAATAAGACATATCTAGAACTAAAGAATTTAATGTAGAATCATTACCGGGAACCAGATTCTGGTAATCCAAATCAAAAACTAAATAAAGTTCGTTTATATTTTTAATAGTAGGAAGTTTTACTACGGAAGAGAAATCAAACGTTATCTCTAATTCGTCCGCAACAGGATTATAAGGTCCATTAACAGTATGAGAAATAGTAGGAGCAACTGGATCATCTCCCAACACAACATTATCTATATGTTTTACAGACCAAGTAGGATCAAAAGATATATTTGCATAAACCTTTAAAGCTTTCCATTCAACAAATCTCTCAGGCAGAAAAGGCACAATATAGAAAGTGAAACCATTTATAGCCTCTCCCTCTATAGGACAAGCTTCAATAACTTTCTTCTCTATAATATCTTTTTGTTTTCTAGTTTGTCTATTTGTCATAATGATCTTTCAATTTGATAATTAAGAAATTTTGGTAAAGCAATAGCAAGCATTTGAGCTAAATCACCCGCTAAAGCACAGGGTAAATAATAAGAAGCGGAATCCCATCTAATAGTGACATAAACGAATCTTGTATAATCAACATCTTTTGGCTGTTTAATAAATTGAGTTATTTCACCAGGAAAAGCATTAGTTTGATTAAGATCAGTTTTCCACGGTCCACCTAATATAGTTGTCTGTCTATCAATCTCCGCGTCCGTAATTGTATTATCATGCCATATTCCTATGGATATATTTACTTCATCAGTAGTTTCTATACAATCATCTTGCCCTGCATCTAAAACACACGTATCCTCTGTGCAATTTACATAAAGAGCAGGAGCAATTAAAAAATCTAACCGATTTATTTTAACTGCTAATGGGTCATTTTCAAATATGAAAGTTGCTTTAGTATCTCCAACCGTAGTGCACGGCCAACATTGTCCACCACCAGCTTCAACATTAAGAAATACTGCCGTCCAATCTCTATATCCAGAGGATCCACCCTCCTGCCCGATTCCGGCTTTCTTTGGTTTACCTATAAATGATGGTTTATTTGATCTTGTAGTCAAAATCGCTCCCAACTTGTACTGATCCTTTTATATTAAATCTAGTTAAATCATAGCCTGATACGGGTGTAGTAATAAAAGAGACAGTTAAAAAGTAATGCCTTTGCGCAGTAGATAAATCTAACAAATTATGTAGCGGAATATTATAGACATTAATCGTTCCTCCTGGCGTTGTCAGGAAGTGCTCATCAACACCACTTCTAAGAATTTTAGTTTGCCTAGATAATTCAGAGGCTGACAATGCCGCACTAGTCGTAGATAGCCCTAATTGGAACTTAGGATTAGGTTCAGAGGCATCAAATGTCATTTTAATACTTAGAAGCATCTGTTCAATAGAAATCGCCTCTAGCGGTGTTGCAACCCTTAATATCTTACTAGAAACAGCAATGGTTGGGCATATAGCTGTCATATCTCCTAATGAAATTGCCTCACAGACATCATTTTCCGAATCTTTATTACGATTATAGCCAGATATATGAAAATCAACCGGTAAAGCCTTTCTTAATAATCCTTTCTCAGTGTTTCTTGTTGTCATAATGCTAACACCGCAGGCCCATCAACTGGATCTTCATCCAGTGTAAAGAACTGAGCAATAGTTCTAGATTCTAATTGTAAACTTTGTGTAAAATCACCTTCTGCAAGAATTTGCCAACGATTCTGTCTAAGGAATAATGATCGCCATCTATTACTTGGTGGGTACGTTGTTTGAACGTGAACTAAGTCACCTAATTCTAAATAAGGAATACCGACTATCTCAATATCAACTAAATCAACTGGATTTTTCTTATTGAATAATTTATCCGAAGCAATATTAGCAGCAAAATTCTGACTAGTAATAAAGTCATTTTCTATCTGTAAAGTTTCTCTTCCATAAAGACTAATTGAGTTGGTATCTTCTCGTTCTTCATTAATTTCTTTAATAATTTTTGCCGGTTTACCAAATATAACAACCTCTGTTATCCATATATTACCACCAGATTGATTATCGAAAATCATCTTAGCGTCTGTTGCAAATGCATCAAAACTAACCAATCTAAGATTATTGGTTCTATCTGTGCCAGACCCGTCTAGTTCAGAGTTAGCTTTAAAATATGATGTAGCTCCATTTTTCGCTGGTTGATCAAGACTAGTGCACGGTAATTGCCTTCCTTCTTCGTCGTTAATATTTGCCCAAATGGTGATATGTTGACCAGAAACCATTTCCTCAGCGCCTTCGAGTGACCATACTGGTTGGTTGGCTTGTACTTCTCTTGGACTAGATTTTACTACTATATGATTTTTTAACCTTGATGCGTCTACTCTAAATTTCGAGTCTTTAATCCAGTCAGTCATACTTAATGAAGCAACCGCACCAGAAGCAACAGAATCTACATCGATACGATCTCTATTCCAGAATCTTAATACTCCTTCTTGATCAAAAAACACTCTCCCACCCTCAGCCTCTGCAATATTTTTCATATAAAACCAAACACTACCTTCTCTAAACCAAGCAAAAGGAATGTTTTGTTTACCGTCATCTAAAACTAAATCGGTGGCTGATAGACCCGCTTTAAAGGCTAATTCTTGAATTAATGCATTGGAAGAGAGATTTTGATACATTCCCATACCAGAGAGAGTGTCAGTAACATTTATAGACATTAAATCTGAAGCAAAATCCAACGCTCTTACAGACATCATATTATTAGCTAATTCTGGTTCTAGAGTCTCAGTTAATCCGGTAAAACGAGGAATTGTACCACCGGAACCAATCGATGGCTCAGTAAGCATATCTATACTTACTTTCACTGGTCTTTTAGGAAGTATGTAGTTACCAATAAAATCATGTTCATAATCGGTTTGAGCAACATTTTCCTCGAAAAGTCCGTCATCAACTAGAGCTACTCCTGAGTCCACACCGACTCTAATTCTAGCGCTATCAGCAAAAGGTGATATTGCCACTGTTTTCACATAACGATCATACGAGCCGGACGCTAATGGGAAAGAAGATACACCAGATTCAACCACAGATCCACCGGAACCGATAGAAAAGACAGTTAATAATAAATTACCTAGACCCCTAGCATAGACTGAGACGGTATGATGAATTCCAGAAGTAACACTTATATCGTTAGAGTAAATAAACCCGTCTACACTAGGAGTTTGGTTCTCAATCTGGGCAGCGCCAGCGCCCGATCTAACACTATCTCCACCCACTACTTGAGTCTGAAAGCCAGCCCCAGTTCCGATATTCCAACGATTCAAACCAAACTCAAATGAAGGATTGAGTAATAAGTTTTTATTAAGATCAATAGTATATCTATCCTTTTCATTAAATAAAACGATATCTAAATCAGCTACTGCCGATTGATCAAGATCACCTATTAATTCCTCATATCCTTCAGCTGATATTAAATTAGATGTTTCCTTTGTATAATAAAATTTATCTGCCTCAGTGATAATCTCTGCCGGAGTTTCACCCTCTAGATATGTTTGTAAGGCTAATAATCCACCAGCATCTAAGGCTGACTCATCCAACCGAAACCAATTAATAGTTTGGCTCTCTCTCTGCCAAGCGACCTCAACGATAGCTGAAGGGGTTCTAACTGAGCCGAACGTTGCGTCTCTTATTCCGCTAGAAACACTCTGCATTTTATACCTCAGTCAATACTAGCTCTAATCCCGAAATATAATTCTGACCTGTACCAGCGATATAAACATGACTAGGGATATCGGTTAATACAGTTGTGTTTATAGAGTCTTGTAAGTCAGAATTAACGAGAGTAACAGCCGTATTAAGCTCATATATCGTTTTTATTGTTTGAAACTGAGCCTGAGTCAATATCTCCCAATTCATCGTCCAGACACGCTTACGAGCTCGTACAGCCCTTCTAGCAGAACCTAACATCGTCCTACTTATGTCGCCAATAACTTCAAAGTTTTCTTCAAAGCTCTGAGGATCCGGTAATGTAGTACCATTTAATACAAAACTCATCTTGCTCCCTCATATCTTAGATTATCTTCAAAGAGTAGCCTTTTTATATCCCTAACAAAAGCTCTTTGTTCTCCTGGAGTAGCAATCATTGTCCCAACATTAAGATTGAATATCGTGCTACCACCACCCTGCGCAACTTGACCAGTTTTAAGGAAATTCTCCATAGCTTGCTTACTCATAATACCCTCGCCTGGCTCAGCCATTACAGGGACTCTATCTCTTAAAGCTGATGAACCGGGTATTACTCCGCCATGGGCGAATTTAGGAACCATAAGACCGTGATGACCACCTATTGGATTATTTCTAACTTGTCTTAATAAGAAATCTGCTTCTTCAAATTTCCCCTGTTTTTTTAATTCCCCAGCCCTTCTAATAGATTCCATCTGAGTATTGTGTAAACTCTCTGAAGATTGATCGGCAGCATCTAAAGCATCCTTATATGCATTAACAGCATCTGTGATAAGTTTAAAGGCTGTTATCGCTGTTAAAATAACAGCAGCGATAGGATTAAATCTAGTTATTATAAAACCTATTACTTTTCCTATAGTTCCTAAAATTTCAACTAATGACCCAAAAACAATCAAAGCTGGACCTAACGCTACTACTAACAATCCAACTTTAACCATCCATTCTTTAGTTTCGGGAGATAGACTATTAAACCATTCAAAAGCCCCTTTAAGTATTGGGATTAAATCTTGAATAATGGGTAGAAGTTCATTACCTACTTCTTCTTTTGTATTTCTTAACTCTTGTGTTAATTGATCCCATTTACTAGATTGAGCTCCTAATTGAGTTTCAACCTGTTGATTTAATACTCTCATATTCTCAGTTTCGTCATTAGATACCCGTAAAGCTTTAAAATATTCAGAAACGGATTCGGTATTACCGTCGAATTCTTTACCCATATCTTCTAATAAAATTAAGAAACGATTTAATTGACGTTTACCAACTAATTGAGACAAAGCACTCCTGAAATTAGCGAATTCTAATTTATCACCACTTCTTGAAACCTCAAGAAACCTTTTGGTAAGAACTATTAATTGGCTCCTAGCATCGAGTACTTTAAAATTAACATCATCAAGATTAATTCCAAATTGCTTCATAACCTCTGTCGCTTTGTCGGTGGGTGTTTGAATACGTTGTACTATAAATTTCAAGGCAGTGGCACCCTCGGAAGCTGAGATAGCATTAGCACTAAAAGTAGCTGTAGCTGCACCTAAATCATTAATACTTAATCCAGACTGTCGAGCTAAACCAGACATAATCGATAAGAATTTAAGAATTCCACCTTCATCAGCGGCCGTTCTATCAGCAATTATATTAATTGCTGCCATTGCTTTTTCTGTTTCCTCAGCAGTAAAATTAAATCCTTTTAATGCCGATTTAACTCCACTAAAAGCTTGAGTTAGATCAACATCAAAAACCTTAGATATTCTCTGAGTTAAATCGGTTAAATGTATAATATCACTAGCACCTTCTATACCCAACTTAGAAAACTCGGTCATCACACCAATAACTTCTTCTTGGAGTTGTCCAAATTTATTAGATAATTTAACTGCTGCCGGTCTTAATACATCATTTAAATCATCAGCAGTACCCTCCCATACACGGCGTAATTGAACGAAGGCTCTATCAATTTCCAAAGCTACATTAATAGCGTCTCTACCAAATACTGCTAAGGGTAAACTAAGACCAAAAGTAACACGCTGTCCAGTCCACTGAACATTACGACCAAATTTCCTCATATTATCACTCAGAGTGCCAGTCTGTTTATCAGCTTTCCTAACACTATCGAGGATTTGTTTATTAGTTTTTAGAACCTGAGCAGCACCAACAACTCGATATTGGAATGTAGACGTATCTCTAAATCCAGCCATTAACGCTTCTTTCTAGATTGATCTTTCTGTATACGAGCTTTTTCTTTCTCATATTCACCTATGATTGTAACAAAATCAGACAATATTTCAGGATCTTGATTTAGTAACCCACCCTTATCAGGTAAAGCTCCAAAATATTTAGATAGTTGAAAAAATACTAAGCTTCTTTCGGGATTATATATAGTTTGCCCGCGAGCAAGTTTTCTCGCCTGAATTTTCAGGCTTAAGATTTTTTTTCAGAATCTTTCTCAGTTGTAGTTGATCGATCTAACCAAGGGTTAAGCTCATAAATAGCTTTCATTAACATAGGAACTAGATCTTTATCTACACTTAAACTCTTATAAAGTTCAGACCAACTCTTTTCTTTATCAGTAATAATACTAGCATCTTGATCACTGCCATTATCGAATTTAACGGAGAAACCGGATATACATAAATTCATAACACTACTATTGACCTCACCTATTTTACCTGTATCTATAGTGAATTCACCAGTCTCAGCGTTGAAATCTTTAGCTAATGAGCCTACATAGTTAGTATGCTGGTCTTTTTCGGCCTCAGAGAGCTTTTTAATCTCTATATACTGTCCATCACCTAAATCTACTTTTTTTCGTGCCTGGACTCCAAAATAGACGTTCTTGGCCTTCTCTGCCATTTATATCTCCTTTCTAAAGAAATAATTATCTTGTTTTTAATATGAAACTACATCGTTTCGAAGAACTGTAGTAATAGAGGCTGACCCAGATTGTTTAACCGCAGTCATTTCCAGAGTCTCTATAACCATATCTTCACCTGAAATTGGTAGATTTGCTACACGGAATACTGCCTTTGGAACAGTAATATCCATTGAATATGGTTGTGAGCTAATCAAATGAGGTGATTCGAAACGTAAGAATAATGATCCAGTATATACCTGTTGGGTGTTAGATACACTAGTGTTAGCGCTACCTCCGAAGACAGTTTTCTTAAAGATTGAGGCATCTGTTGGAACAGTATCAATTGTTGCTGTAACTGTTCTACGTCTTTCAATTAAACTCTGTAATACTCTTTGTCCGATCCTAAAGTCGTCATCAACGATATTATTATCTAGTTCGATTGAAATATTCTTAACTGAGAGACTAATTCCTTCAAGATCCACCTTACCATCAACGAATGAGAATATTGGGCCAGTTTCGAATGTAGGCGTTTGATCAGATTTACTAGAGCGCTCTTCTACGGCAATTGCATCAGCAGAGAAGGTCGCTAATTCTCCGGCGGCAGCTTCAACTCGGAAAGTATTAATCTTTACATCTGTATAACCGAATACATCCATTGGGTTACTTTCATCGCCAATTCTCTTAGTAATTGAAAGTGGGATTAAGTTGTCTGTTGGTTCAAATGTATGTCCGTAAGCATCTCCACTAATACCAGAAGATACGGCAGATCCATAAGCTGATAAAATAATTAATCCAATTGCGCTTGGTCTTAGTTCTCCCTCTATAGGACCCGTCCAAGAAATTCCACCAACTCTAACACTATTATCCTGTATATCTCTTCCAGCGCCTATTTCAGCATTAGGAATAAGTGGTTCGCTATTAGGATTCATAGAGAAATTATCAACATAAAGATATTGCGATGGTGCTACATAATTAGCAGCTCCAGAAGCGGTCTGCTTAGCTAACCCTATCCAACCATCATTAGCTACAAATGGTTCCATTATTTTACCTTCCTACCCCGTACAGGGATATTAGGGACATTCTCATCCTGTTGGCCGGGTTCATTCGTACCAGATTTAATTTTAATAAAATCACTTCTATGCTCTAGCTTAGCACATAAATTTTCATCTCCGACAACATCACCCTCACTTATGGTGAAGTCTTTATTTACTAATAGAGTCTGTGTACCAATATATTTAAGCATTTGTTATATGTTGGATTCTAACATCTAATTGAATTATAGAAACTTGAGTACCTTTGTCAAACTGATTTATTGTTTCTGGATAAGCCACACCTTTAACTAAAGCATCAATAACACTAAAAGTCTGTTTTTCTTCTGTATATTGTAGGGCCCTTAGATTTGATACTCTTCCTAAATAGTCAAGAACTTTCATCTCTAATTTTTGTAAATCATCAGTCTCTGCTTCTTCGTCGGTACTCGAACTAGTAATAATGAATATATCAATGGAGAAAGTATATTTTGATGGAATAGCTTGAACACCAATTTCCCACTGTAGTGGTTGCCAAGATCTTCTTACAACGGCTACGGTCTTATTCCCGGTGATACTCCCACTCGGTAAATAATTAAGAACTTTATCTACATCTGTTCCATTTGCAGCACCGAGATGATCAATTAAACCATCCTGTATATCTTTAACTACTTTATTAAACACTCATCCTCCTTAGTATAAAAACTCTTAATGATTTACTTAAATCTGTAGCATCACCCCTATTAGCACCAATCATTCGACGAGCTGGAGCGGTTTTAGATCCACCCTGATTAGCCTGATATTTAACATCATCAATTTTACCCCAAATAATATTTACCCCTAATTGATCAGGACGAATTTCTGGTCTAGTATTTAATACTTTACTTTTAAGTTTACCCTTTCGAACTAAAATAGGTTTAGGCCCAAATCCCTGAGTACGGCGATTGCGAATTGTCCTAGCGGATAATTTATCCCATTTCTTGCCTAATCTAGATCCTTCACTAGTAAAATTCCTCGCAAAAATTCTTCTGGCAACAGGATGAGCTCCAACATTAGCCCATAATAAAGCTGATTGAATCGAATATCCTCTATTTACTCTAGCGATAGCTTTATGAACACCAACAAAGTTAGTCTTAATTGATACGGCAGCCATTAGACGTTAGGTGGTATCGGGCCTTCACTAATCTTATTATCTTTATCACCAACTTCACCGTAAGGACGGTTAAAATATGACTTCTTATCGATGGCGGTTGTCTCACCGTCCGGAGAACTCTGACCCATACTAACCGACTTAGAGAAATCGTCTGATTTATCAGTATCTAATACTAAACCAGGTAAAACTTGCTCTCTTTTTCTTAGTCTCTGAAGGAATTTATCAGTACTTTGAATCATATCCTCAGCAAAAGCATGAATATTATCACTCTCTTGACTAATAGTAGCGCTAAGTATTAATCTTCCAGCAGCTCTCCTGGCGGTAACATCACGTAATATATCACTAACCACTCCACTAGCAATTGATGAAATACCCGTATTCGTAGCAAAGGGTATGTCATATAGAGTAACTGCCGCCATATGTATATCACTTTCAGCGTCAGCAATAAAAGTACTTACATCAACACCGGACTTGATACCGACTTTATTTATTCTTTGCTGTACGTCGTCTTCTGTGCAATATGACATGTTATTTATATATTAAACGCAAGAGACACTCCTCCGCAATAGCGAAGGAGTGCACTCTCACATTCGAAACACTATCTAATTCGAGCAGCTACGATTCCGTCAGGGATCTTAATGGCTGGGAGCCACGCATCCTTGACAACAATCCACTGATCAATAGGATCTTTGGTCGCGAACGAATAAGAACTAAGACCCATTTGCTTCCGGACAGCTTCGCCATCCATCACGTCAACTGGACCCATAAACTCTTCACCAATAGCTTCACTTGCTACCATTACAGCCATGTCATCCGGGATGTACTGCTGAACGTTACCGTCACCATCAACGTAGTTGATGTCGTAAACTATAATATCTGTTCCACCTAATCGAGTAATTACACCCGAAGCGGCAAGTTGATTACCAACAGTATATTGAAGAAGTGTCTGAATACTGTCGTTTTCAACAAGATACTGCATCCCAACGGAAGTTAGGTACATTCTACCTGGTGTCAACCAAGAGTCTCGAGATATTAACCTTCGCCAGTCTAGAATATCACTCAACGGTTTAGCCGTTGAAGCTTCACTCCAGCGACGATTAGTAGCCAATTCTGGCTTATGAGTCGCTGTAAAGCCATAATCTATACTTAGACTTAGAGCCGGATCGGTCTGTTGAATATCTAACTTACCACGAGTCATTGCATACCAACGAGCCCATTCCTTGGTGTTTTCAACTGTTCTTACTAAATTAGCTAACTCATCAGTTAGTAGATCTTCACCGTAAGGTTCATCGAATTCCCCAATCTTTTCTAGGAAATGGCGGGTTTCTTCATCAATAGCTTTCTTTTCATTGATGATTAGCAATTCACTCGTAATTCGCTTTCGTTTCTTAATCTTCTGAATGTGTGCTTCAGAGGCCTTTACACCGAATGGAGCGAGGGTACGAGTACCTTCAACAACATCCCAAGCAGCTGTTTTACCAACTACTGGCTTTGGACCGGAGAACAATGATTTTCCCAAATACGCATTCTGTGGAAACAATCTTACTGTCTCCGTCATTTGACGGGTGGTAAAAGAACTTAATTCACCTAAATATGGCATATTTTACTCCTTTATACACGAGATACGAAAGTACAGTTATTAAGGTCTGTCTTAGCAGTTGCATCAAGACCTGTAAGATTATCTTCAATGAACGCACCATGTCGATACATGCTTGCACGAACACCAGAAGAGCTTGCATTAGCCTTATCAGTAATAATGCCGCGCGCAACGCCTAGTCCGACGCTATCAACATCTGCATTACTATAAGCACCATACATTCCTGAATTAGCTCCAGAACTGTATTGCCCTAAGACTGTACCTTTTACCAATACTCCGACACCGGAGGCGATAACAATCGGTTCACGCTGTTCAGAGCCATGACCCGAAGCTAGAATTTCAGTTGTGTCCTCTTCAGTTGTGCTATAAAATTCTGTCATTTTTTACCTCAGTTGTCTTTCTTGTCGTTATTAATTTGTTTTTCAATTTCTTTCTCAGAGAAACCTTGTCTCTTTAGGAAACTACGAACATTATCTTTAGCCTTCGACTTTGCCTCAAGTTTTTCGATATCTTTAGGATCATCAGAGTTAACTTTACCCTGTACCTTATCGAGTTTAACAATCGGGGACTGTTCGCTTAATAATTTTATAAATTCTTCCTGGGTAGATGCCGAAAGAGTTTTAGCAAAAACTAAGAACTTATCCTTCATACCCGATGGAATTTTTGCTTCAGTAACCAATTTTTCAAAATTGGTAGTAAGCGTCTTTTCACTTGCTTCAGTTGCTTTTTTGCTTAAAGCTTCAAGCTGAGACTTGGGAATAGTAACCATTTCTTCTTTCCCATCTTTGGAGAAACCATTCTCACCCTCTATTTCATCAGGATCTTTTTCTCCTTCGTCAGTAGAGTTATCAGAGTTTTCACCATCGGTTTGGTCTTCACCACCCTTATCGGCGGCACCTTCTTCAACCGGATCTTTCTCTTCGTCCTCTTCCTCGTCTTCATCCTTATCAAGTTCTACATTTTTACAAGCTTTTTTAGCTTCTGCTTCCGACATACCTTCGCCTATTTTCTTATTGACGCAGTGTTTATCGAACTCTTGAGTATTTTCTTTCTTTTTCTTTGTCATTAGAATATCTACTCCTTCACTATTATTTGTAGCCATTGTAACTCTAGATTTCAAACTTGCCAAGATACCAGCGATCCAGGAAACATCCCACCAATCTTCCTTGTCAGCTACTATTCTTAACAAAGCATCTAGATCAGTGATAGTCTTTTTAATTACCTTAACCTCTTTGGTTGAAATTTTAGCTAATTCAAGTAATTTATAAGATTCCTTCCTTAGTTTCTTACCAAATTTATCAGAACCTTCTTTGTCTATTGGAATATCGGTTTTATTTAATTTAACTTCACTACCATCATGATTTTTAGAAAATAGAGTTATTTCAGTTAATCCCTCTACTTGCGGAATATCAACTAAACCAACCCCCCAAAGGGCTAATTCGTACTGATTTTTATTATTATCATCATAAGGACCGATTTCAGCTGAACGTTTACGATATTTACCAGATTGTATATCATCTAAAACATCTCGATCATTAATGTCCCAATCATTAAATAAAGTAGCTACACCATCTTTAACCTTTACATAAACATCTTCAATATAACCAATAACATTCTTAGCGTTTGCCACTGAATCATCAGATCGATGACCAATTCTAACTGGCGGATCAAAATCAGCTTTTTCTTTTAGTTTTTTAAAATTAGCAGCAATAAGTTCTAGGTCTTCTTTAGTCCATTCAAAACCTTGAAACTCACCCTCTTTAAACACTTCTACACCAGTAACTATAGTACCTTTACCGAAATCTAGTTTTTGAGTCGTTTTATAATCACTACGAACTATAGCTTCCATAATCCTATTATTTAAGTAATAAAACTAACTGTCAAGCTTTGTCTTGTTTAGGCTACTTTGTGCCGACGTTTTTTGGATCTTTTTCTTTAGATTTGCTTGGTTCTAAAAATTCAGCAATACAACCAACTTCCCAAACAGTACCATTTACAGCAACCATCTCATTAATCCTAGTTATTTCTTTTGCGGTTAATTCTAATTTAATTTTAGAATCATCCCTACTAGAAATAACCTTTCTCACGATATCAAAATCCCTGAGCTTTTCTTCTACATCATCACCTTTTCTACCACTACCAAGAACAGAGATAATAACATCAGCATATGTTAAAGGATCTTCTCCAATCTTAATATCTTTATTAATCTCCTTATCAAACTTTATTAATGGTCTTCTAGCTTGCTCGTCAAAACTATTCAAAAAAGGTTTACTTAATTTAAATATAGCATCTTGATTATCATCCATACCCTATATTAAACACGATAATTCAAACTTGTCAAGCTCATATTCTAACCATATATTTTTCACCAACCAAACTTTTTCCTTTATCTTTTGTTATTTTATTTTATCTATTCTATCAAGGTACCGAATGCGACATAATAATCACCGTCTACTATCTGGTTGCCTACGTCTTGAACATTTATTTTAAAGTATCCTACTACACTAAGACCTGCTACTTCTCCAACTTCAACGAAACTTTGAGTTATCACTCCAGCAGCAGCAGCACCAGTTAATCTTAGAAACTCCTCTGAAACATCTGCTTGGTCTAAGTGAATAACTGGAATAGCTGCACTGGTAGAGCTTTGGTCAATATGAGCTTGTCCTGTAATTGAAGAAACATTAACTCCTAGTTTAGTTCCTACTAATAAACTATCATCTGTTTTTAAGGTACTAGCTGCACTCCTAAATAAATTTGTATCAGTACCAAATAGTATTCCATCTCTAGCATTTCCTGATGTTCCTTGAAGATTAATGGCTATAGCCGTTGTGCCAGTAAATGCCCCTGGGTCGGGAATAGCAGCTATTTGTAATCCAATCCTCACTTGATTATTAGCAGAGAAAGTAGTTGGAGCTAAAATAAGTAATTGTCTTACATTAGTAATATGTCCTGCTGTGACTGGAGTTCCTAATTCTATACCCCAGAAATTGGTTGTAGTTCCTGCTCCAGTAGTAGTTATACTTGTTCTAATCCCATAGAAACTACCGATATTACCCGTATGCCCTGCGTTCATATTCATTGCTAAGTTCAATAACATTGCCGTAGTGACATTACCGTCAGAATTGGCAGTCCCTAACATAGCTAAATTAATACCTCGCCAGTTACTAATCGTAGCTCCGCTTGTAGAATAATGTCTACAGGCAAAATCCAACCCATAAGCATTACTTACTGTTCCAGATTGTCCTGTGGAAGTAGCGACAATTCCAGTCATTGCTACCCCGTAGACGTGAGTTCCTGCTCCTGAGTTGAAGTTAATTGTCCCACCTATTGCACTGGGGAAATTAGAATTTCCGGCTGTTAAGTTTTCTGTAATAATCATTCCATTAGCACTTGCCCCCGTGCTATTTGTATAGATGTTTGAGAAAGTAGACCCAGAATAAGTTAAGTTTCCACTGCTTGTTAATAACCCTGCGGTTGTTGTATAAATAACTCTACCCGTAGTTAATCCTGTAGTTACTGATGTTCCTGTAATAGCTCCAGCACTCAAAGTACCCGTAGTACTAAGGTTCTCATTTCCGAAAGAAATAGCTCCAGTAGAGTCAGTAATTGAACCACCAGCAAAGATGAGAGTGTTTACATTAACAGTATTTGCAGTCCCGTCTACCTTAAATAACCCTGGGTTTGAATCTCCAGCAACTGTAAAATTAACAGCCGCTTCTGACGTATTGAAAGTAACTGCATTATCTACACTTAATGTTCCTGTAGTGCTAAGATTTTCGTTACCAAATGATATAGCACCTGATGAGTCGATAATAGAGCCACTGTTTATAGTTAAATTGTTGACGGTTACTGCCCCAGTGTATGCTCTTGTACCGTCTACTAGGCTATATTGTGTATGGTCATCATCACTTAATCCTGCTAAGTTTCCGTGGTCTGTTGCTAGTGTTGGGCTAAAAGAAGTTGTAAATACTGATTCGATAGACCTAGCAGTAGCTTCCCCTTTCTTAAAAATTAATCTTCCAATTAACTTTGCGTGAGCAACAAGTCTATTAGGAATTGTAGAAGGTGCTGTTTGAGTCTCTGCCCCTGCCGCAGTATTATGTTGAGAGGTACCATAAACCATAACTAATTCATCATCAAGTTCAGAATAAAACCATAACACCCCATATTTGTTAGCACTTAAAGCTGTTTTAGTTCCCCCGTTGTCATAGTTATCATTGTCCCATTGAGTAGCTCCTGTCGCATCCTTAGTTGTTCCGGTATATGTATCAAACCCACCAGACGAGAAGGTATCTATCGCTGAAATAGTATGTGGATTTAATCTTTCCCAAAGGATACCTGTTGATAGTGTAATGTTCCTTGTTTCGGTTTCTCCAAGGGTTAATCCTCCTGTACGTTCATCTCTTGCAATCGGATTCGTAGCATATACTCTTTGAACCATAAAGTTGGCATGGTCTCCGACAGCATGTTGGTCGTTTAGAATATGCAATGTATCTGATTCATTAGTAACTGCTGATATTGGAAATTTAGTATTGAAGTCGAAGTCAGCATAATTTGTCGTAACAAAAACATTAGGTGAGCCCGCATTATATTGAATGCCCACATAGTTTATACTATTTATTGTAGTTGCTAATCCATTAGATGCTGACCAATCTATAAATAATAATTCTGCTGTTCTAGAGTCCGTAGCTCTAATCAGTCCTGTACCTGCCGTAACATCAATTATACCCGAACCAGCATCAGTAACAGCCCCACCGCTTACCCACCCAGTAGAATGGAAAATATCTTGTAGATGTTGGACTGTCGTAAATGTAGAACTAGATATATTTACCATTGGCATATCGGCTGCACTTACTTGGTTTGCCCCAGTTCCCCAGTCAATATGATCATCCTGTATTAAACCAGCTGTAATTTCTTGATTAGATAATGTTAAGTAATCTTGACCAACTAGAGTTACCGGAACATGACCCTTACTAAAAACAGATACTTGAAGTTCTTCTTCGCTCTGAGACTGTTCAACATCAGATATCTCAAGAGCGTCCTCTAAAATACGATTAACTATTCCTTGCATCTTCTAATTTGTGTCCAGAATACGAACCATCTTGGTTCCTATTAATGGTTAATATTTTCTTTTTCCCTTTATTAAAAGTTAACTCTAGAACTGCTGGCTTATTTTTCTTCCCAATTTTTCTAAAAGATGTAACTTTCACAGATATCGCTTCATCAAGCTTCAAATTACCTATAATATCAACAGGAACCGGACTTTCTTTAGAGTTTGAGATTACAACAGCCATTATGTCTCTCTTAATCTCCAACATAGCCTCTTTATTAAACTTCTGGCTCTCGAATAAGGTTTTCTGTAATATACCAACAGATTCCCCTAATCTCTTTTGGTTCTTGCTAATATTTTCAGCAACAGCCATATCCGTCTTAAGAGACTCCACTTTATCGACTAATTTATTATTACTTTCATTTAAATTAGTAAAAAGCTTACCCATTTCATTTAATGTTCTAGTAAAGAAATCGTTTTGAGATTCTGTTAGTAAGGTTAAATATTTAATAACATTAATAACTGCTATATCTTCGTCAGATACGTCTTCGGCCTTAGAAGCTTTTTCAAGTTGTGATACAAAATCTTTTGGGCTGTCGTTTGATGCACCTTCCAGAACATTTTTAAGTTCCTTTAGCATCGTCATCACCTATTACACTTTTAATCTGATCAGCTAATTTACCAGATTTACCTTTGAAATACTCTTCCGCTGTTGTAAGACACATCACCCTTCTCAAGCCATTAATAACGATGTCGAGTGATACCCTCTGATTAAATGAGTCTACTAGATAATCTCGAACTTGTTTCTGCCTATCCCTCCAGCGCTTAATATCAAAATTATCTTTATTATAATTTTCTATATATCCAATCTTAGTAGACTCTAGTAACCGTAATTTATCTTCATCCTTAGAACTAGATTTATATGTGTTGGTTACATATTTAGATACCCTATTGTATTGATTTTGAATAACACTCCGATTTTTGACATCTTCAATGTCTGGATCGATCTTTTCGTCTTGTCTAGCTTCGTTGGCTTCAGCCAGCTCCTCAGCATCTAATATTGGGATACCAATTCTTTGAGCTAACTTCTTAACGTCTATAAACTGTTCTCCACCCTTAGAGGCTTCTTGAATAATCTTAGCAATAGTATCTTGATCTACTGGAGATAACGGTAAATGCCTGAACTTTGGTATTTCAGTGCCATCAGGGTAATTAATACCAACTAACTGGTCAATTATATATTTCTGGACATATTCAGTTATGTCATCGAACATTCCCTGGACAGCTTGTAAGAAAGTAGCTTTATGTTCTTTTCCTAATTCAAATGAACCCACTCTACCTGTTCCAAGAAGTAAATCCGGAACAAAGATAGCCCGACACTTTTCCATATCAAGGCGAGATAAATACATACCGAAGTCAACTCCTCGCATATTACTTTCGAGATATTCTATATCGTACATAAGCTCGCCATGATCATCCCTATCAGAAGGGAGAGTTGCGACAGAATGACTCTTTAAATTCTCACCGATATTCTGTATCTCTGCAATTGGATCAACAATAGTCCCATCTTTATCTGGCACTGCGCCAGCGCCCGGAGCTCTACCTTTAACAAGGGGCTCCCCAAATCGCTCATAATAACGATTAGCAAATAAATGAACCAATTCAGAATAATACCAAGGATTGTACGCTCCTTTAATCATAGACTCCCCGTAAAGATTTCCATCAATCATCATATTCGGAAACCAAAAGGCATATAAAGGACTAATCTCTACATCTTTATTAGAGGAATTAATAAAATCTTGTCTCTGAAAAAAACCTTGGAAATCACCATTTTCATCTATTTTTGGATAACAACTCTCAGGAGAAAGATCTCTTAAAGTTTTAATATTAATAATTCCCAACTCTTCATCGAAAGTAAATTCTTTAGTAGAAGGCGAATAACCAGCCCATAGCGACTTAGAGACAACTTTTATAACCTTTGTCCAAATTTTTTGAAGAGATTTTTCTATCTTTTCCCTAATCTCTTTATCGCCACCCTCTAAATACCAGTCAACTTTTCGTAAACTAAACGACCAAACATTTAAACAGGCAGATATTTGGTAATCCTTACGCATTTTCCTATATGTAAGAACATCCACTTTATCTGGATTAAAAGTCCTGCCATGTAAGGATGGAACCATTAGGGTTCTTGCTAAACCGCTTTTACCTTTTACTATATTAAGTTTTGGTTTTGGTATCTTACTTTTAGATTTTTTTTCAGCCATTTTATTCCGCTGTTAAGTCTCCATCTTTATTCATTCTCGACGATATTCTTCTCAATCCTACCATAGACTTTGGAGCCTTCCTAAGCAACCTCGGGGACGTAGTTGCTAGGCGAAGTACGACACCAGCCACTGCATCAGACACATCTTTTGATCCGCCGGGAGGATGATCAACTTTATCACCATTCACTAAATCAAGAGACTGAGCTTCTTTAATAAGAGTTGGATGGTGATAATAACTAATGCGCTCCTCATAAACTGCTTCTTTGAAAGCCTCGTATGCTTTAGTAGTTCTATCAATCGAGACTATTTCCGCTTTAATCCCTTTACTATTAAGTTGTTGAATAGAATCTATTGATTGCCAGCCATCAAAAGATACATAGCCGATATTAAACCCTAAGTCTCTGAGTTTATAAATAACCTTTCTGATATCGGATATCTTAATCTCCCCCAACGGCGGAGCAGTAATTCTCATAATTAAATCCATCCTAATATGAGGTAATCGCATTCCGTCAATCTCTACAACATCATCGATAGAACCCATTGCCAATCCAGCAGCATCGCCACCTTTTTTATTAATACCCAAGTCAACGTGGATTACTCTCTCTTTTCTATCCGGGGCCCCGAACCATTCATGGAATTTCATTGTATCTTCACCCTTGGAATCTTTAACAATCGGATTAGGGATATCAGTAACCATTTTTGAAATTGCTTCCGGTTGTGAAAAAAACGGCTCCATAGCCTGGGAGGGGATTGCTGCCAAATCGCGCATACTACGCTCA
>SDBS01000528.1_pt1 | contig 37204 bp, 35 predicted proteins | sample 2277091 | NCBI WGS metagenome assembly SDBS01 (sample SAMN10404972, study PRJNA504765) | marine sediment metagenome | isolation source: marine sediment core GS10_PC15, 163 cmbsf | place: Arctic Ocean: Southern Knipovich Ridge | collected 2010
GACCGAGTTCGTCACAATCCTCTACCGGGTGATCATGCCCGTCTTTATCATCATCGGGGCAGGATATGTCATCCAGAGGATTTTCCAATTCGATCTGACTGGATTTACCAAGATTATCTTTTACATCCTGATTCCCAGCCTGATCTTTTCGAGAATTTATAAAACCGAGCTTCCGATGAAGAGCCTTGGTTTAACCTTTCTGTTTGCAGCTGCGGTAATCATTGTATCGGGATTCTGCACACTTCCTGTTTCCCTGGCAAGAAAGTACCGACCATCGATGCGCACGGCTTTCGCCCTCTCAGTTATGTTCTGTAACAGCGGAAACTACGGCCTCCCGGTAATCGAACTTGTTATCAACCAGGACCCTGTCGCAACATCCCTGCAGGTGTTCGTGCTCACCGCTCAGAACATCCTCACCTTTACACTCGGCGTTTTCCTGGTAGCCAGGGGAAGCTCTACCTTCAGACATGCGCTGGGGCGCATGCTCCGGTTTCCGTCGATGTATGCGATATTTCTTGCCCTTGTCTGCAAATTTCTTCACGTCCAACTCTGGCAGCCTCTCTGGGTTCCCATTGATGGGATGGCCTCAGTCCTAGTTCCTGTAGCTCTGTTGACTCTCGGCATGCAGCTTGCAAGGATATGCCTCACTCGTGGGATCGTGGATGTCCTGCTATCGACCCTGTGGCGGCTGGCCCTCGGGCCTGTAATCGCACTGGCTCTGATCATCCTCTTTCGCTACCAGGGGCTCATGGCCCAGGCACTTCTTATATCCTCCTCCATGCCCACGGCAGTGAATACAGCTCTGCTCGCTGTCGAGATGGACAACGAGCCCCAATTCGCATCACAGACGGTTCTCTTTTCAACACTCCTGAGTATATGCACGGTGAGTCTTACCATCTACTGGGCCGGTCTGCTAATTTGGTTCGCGGCTTCAATCCAGGCTTGCCAGTATCTTCGCATGCTCCTCCTTGTGCTCGATGAGCGCGTGAAAACCCTCTTCGACGATGCGATCCAGGGCTATTTTACCCGTGATCAGCAGATCCCCGTTGAACCTGCCGTCAGCCATCATGCCGATCGCCTCGTCGAATACACCGTATCCGCCCATGCTGCCGATGATACTCTTCTCTCCATAGACCAGGTCGGTATAGTCCATTAGGGCAGGCTGCTCGAATACACCCATGATCACGATCCTTCCGGTACGCGATGCCAGTCGGCACGCAAGTATTCCCGTTTTCTCCAGACCGGCGCATTCCACCACCACGTCTGCTCCTTTTCCTCCGGTGAGCTCACGTATCGTGCCGACCGGGTCAGTACAGACAGGATCAATCACGGCGGTAGCACCGCATTTTTTCGCCAGTGCTTTACGAGCATCGGCCGGTTCGATGCTGATCACCTGTACAGCACCGGCGATAGTTGCCGCCTGCAGGGCCATAAGACCCACCGGACCCGCCCCTACGATCGCAACCGTATCATGGGGAGATACCCCTACTCGTTTGACCGCCCTCACCGTTGCAGCGAAAGGCTCTACCAGGGCGCCCACTTCGTAGGAAACTTCGGATGGCAGCCTGTAGCACATGTACTCGTAAACATTCACATATTTCGCGAATCCTCCGCCATGCCAGGATATCCCGAGAAAGGCCACACTGGGACAGATGCCCATCAATCCCGATTTACACCAGTTACACTGTCTGCATCCAATGATGGGACAGAGTGCCACCCGATCGCCGACCTTCAATCCTTTGACGTCCGGGCCCTTTTCAACGACCTCTCCGGACATTTCATGACCGAGGATGACAGGTGCCTGCACACCGGTGAGAGGATGGGGTTCATCCACGGGAATGTACAGAGGCCCGCCAAGATACTCGTGAAGATCTGTCCCGCACACACCGCAGTGTGCGACTCTGACCTTCACCTGACCAGCCGGCGGAGAAGGGGGTTCCGGCACCTCCTCGACCCTTACATCTTTCCTGCCATACCACACCGCAGCTTTCATAATGCACACTCCAAACCTGACTCTCGAGATATTTTGCTCCAACAAATGTGTTCAACCACCCGTGTACAGCGGGTATCCATCGGTATCCACTTCAAACACTTCCATGGTACCACGCTCATCTTCTGTGACGTAGAGCCTACGGCTTCCATTCGGCCCGAAGGCGCAGTTGGTCGGCATCCATCCCGCTGTGCGGATACGCCCTGCGACCTCACCGCTCTTCCCCAGTATCGTTACGTCGCCCTGGCCGAATACCGTCACGTAGAGATTGCCATCCATGCCAAACTTCATGCCATCGGGACCCTTCAATCCCTTGGGCGCATCCGGGTCGATGACATTGCCGAACTCCTCCCTGCCGCCTGAAACCGCACCGTCCTTCCATTCGTAGCGGTACACCATGCCCGTCAATGTTTCATTGACGTAGAGTTTGGAATCGGGCCCGAACACTACGCCGTTGGTAAATCGGATGCCGGTATCGATTTTCCGTATCTCGGTTTTCCGAACATCGATCCGGTATACCCTGCCGTCGATGTCGACATCCATATAGTCCGCTCGCACCTTTCCCCCGGGGGCAAAGTCGTTGAAGAGTATTCCCGAGTCCGTCATGTACAGCGCATTGTCCGGCCCAAAAACGAGATCGTTGGGGAAGAGAAAATCCTCTCCGTCACACCCGGTGAGCACCACTTCGCTGTGACCGTCCATGGTGAGTCGTATCAGTGAGGGTGTTCGTGATTCAGCGACCCATATGACACCATCACTGTCTACCGCCAGACCGTTTGGTCGACCGGTCTGAGCAATAACCTCTTTATCCTTACCGTCTTCACTGATGCGGGTCACACATCCCCGATCCGGTCCCATCTCGACTACCAGCCAGCTGTTGTCCTTCAGGAGTACAGGGCCTTCCGGAACACTGAGATCGGATGTAAATATCATTTTTCCTTACCTCCCGGTTCATGATTATGTATTCAAGAGACACACGCCTTCTCGTTTTGTGACTCGATCGCCACCCATTAAACCTGGGCCGTCTGCCCGCCATCAACAGCAATGACCGCACCGGTCACAAACGATGCCTCGTCGGATGCGAGAAAGAGCACCGCACGGGCCACCTCCTCGGGCCTGCCAAGCCGCTTCATGGGGAAGGTGTTCTTAAATGCCTCGATCTGATCCCTGGTGAGATTGTCGCGCAGCATTTCCGTATCGGTCGGCCCCGGGGCGATGGCATTGACCCGCACCTTATCCCTGGCATGGTCTATGGCCATGCATTTCGTGAGCAGTGCCACTCCTCCCTTGGATGACACATAGGCCGCAGCATTGGGTGAAGCGTCATGGGCACCGGTGGAAGAGGTCATGTTGATGATGGATCCCCCTCCCCTTTTGATCATATGGGGGAGCACCGCCCTACTGCACAGAAAGGTACCTGTCAGGTTGATGTCCATCACTCTCGCCCAGGTTTTCAGGCTCGTGTCGAGGATGGTTCCGAAGAAGAGAATGCCTGCGTTGTTAAAAAGTATATCGATACCACCATACATGTTCAACGTCGCATCGACCATGGACTTCACCTGATCAGGTTTCGACACATCAGCCGGAACGAAGAGACTCGTTCCTCCGTTTTTTTCAATGGTCCGGACCGTTTCCTGCCCCCCCTCTTCATTATAATCACTCACCACAACCCGGGCACCCTCCCGGCTGAAGAGCTGAGAGGTCGCCCGTCCGATGCCGGCTCCGCCGCCGGTCACGATCGCAACTCTGTTCTCAAGCCGCATACTCACCCTCCGTCCACAAAGATTTCGGGCTTCTCGATTAGTCCCTGTATTAGCGTGAGAAACCGGGCACCCTGTATCCCGTCCATGCACCGGTGGTCTACCGACAGGGTCAGGTTCATGAGCCTGCTCAGCACGATGCTCCCATCATCGGCGCCGACCGGTGTATCGATGATTCTCCCAACTGCAAGAATGGAGCTTTGCGGCGGATTGATGATTGCGTTGAAGCGATCGATCCCATACATACCGAGATTGGTGACGGTGAAATGACCGTCCTCGAAGTCTCCGCTGCTGAACTTCATCCTGCGGGCCTTCTCTTCGTAGGCCTTCATCTCTTCATTGATCTGCACGACCGACTTGCGATCTGCATATCGTACGACTGGTACAATGAGTCCTTCCTCGGTTCCCATGGCAATACCGACATTGATGTCCCGGAACAATCGTATCCTTCCCTTCTCAAAGGAGGCATTTGCCCGCGGGTACTGCAGGAGCGCCTGAGCAACTATTTTGATGAGAAGCGTGGTAACTGACAGGCGTCGTCCCGACTCTGCCTCCACCCGGTCCATCATGATGTCCCGAATGCACATAAGCTTCACAACCTCCGCACGTACAGAAAGCGAGAATTGGGGTGCGGTTGAAGCACTCTGCACCATACGCTCTCCCGTGACTTTCTGCATGGGCGTGAGCTCTATGAATTCCGCCGCTGCATCTTCACCACCGCCCCGCTCATGAAAGAGCTCAACGTCGCTCTCCCGTACGATACCGCCCGGGCCTGTACCATGCAGAAGGAATAGGTCCTTTCCGAGCTCCCGTGCCCTCCGACGTGCGGCCGGCGAAGCTTTCACCCTTCCAGGAGGCCCGGCCTGCGCCCCATGCATCTCTATCACCGCCAGCACGTCCTGTTTCTGTACCTTGCCCCCGGGACCACTCCCCCTAACCTCGCGGATATCTATACCATGCTTCCGGGCAATTTTAACGGCCACGGACGTGGCCTCAAATGTCCCTGAGATCTTAGGCCTCACCGGTGCGACTGAGGTCTCCGTAATCCCTTCGAGCGGAGGAAGCTCCGGTATCTGTTCGTCCTTCTCCGCGATATAAGCGATCGTTTCTCCGACAGGCACCTCCGCCATTTTTACGGCGCCCTTTCGTATACCCCGCAGCACCCCCGACGCCGGCGCCTCGATTTCAGCGGTCACCTTGTCGGTCATCACCTCTATAATCGGCTGCCCCTCCTCTACCCGCCCGCCTTCAGACACGAGCCACTCGATGATCTCACCGGACTCCATATGATCGGACATCTTGGGCATGAACACCTCAACTGCCATCTATTTCCTCCAACGAATAGACAGTTACGACTGCATAATACACCCACATACTAAGGCTCACCTGCGTGAGACCGGATCCGCTAATCCGGCCGTAGGCCAAACACCCGGCACCGTTCAACAGTCAGGCTAATACTTCATCACTTCTTGAACGGCCTGCTCCACATCCCCGGTAGTAGGCCACACGCCGTTTTCAAGGCTGTCTGCAAAGGGGATGGGAGAGTTTCGGCCCGTCACACGGATAATGGGTGCGTGCAGGTACTCAAAGGCATGCTCCATGGCCACAATCGCCCATTCCCCCGTGGGACCATAGGAACGACAGGCCTCTGCCACGATCACGACACGCCCCGTCTTCTTTGCCGAGAGACCGATGGTCTCCTCGTCGAGCGGACTGATGGTGCAAACATCAACGACCTCGACACTGATCCCCTCTTTCTCTAGTAGGCTCGCTGCCATCATCGCATGCCACACCATATATCCGGAAGCCACGACCGTGACATCGGAACCCTCTCTCTTGACGTCGCATCTGCTCAGGGGAAGCACATATTCCTCCTCCGGCACGAGTCCACGAAAGGAGTAGAGGAACTTGTGCTCCAAGAAAACGACCGGATTGTTGTCCCGTATTGCCGCCTTGAGCAACCCCTTTGCATCGAAGGGAGTGGAGGGATGCACCACCTTCAATCCGGGAATATGAGCGTACCAGACCTCAAGGCTCTGCGAATGCTGAGCAGCCGTGCTCTTACCGGCCCCTCCACCCTGCGGCATCCTGATGACCCAGGGAACTTTGCACTGCCCGCCGGTCATGAACCGGAGCTTGGCAGCCTGGTTGGCGATCTGGTCAATGGCGAGTCCCGAAAAATCGACGAACATGATCTCGGCAACGGGGCGTAAACCCACGAGTGCAGCTCCGGTCGCTGTTCCAGCGATCGTATTCTCGGAGATGGGTGTATTTCGAACTCGCTCAGGTCCGAACTGGTCGAACAGGGTCCTCGTCACGCCGAAAGCCCCCCCGTGCTTCCCGATGTCCTCTCCCAGCAGGAACACATGCTCGTCCCGTTCCATCTCCTCGCGCAGTGCTTCGCGTATGGCCTCCTGGTAGGATATCTCTTTCGCCGGTGTCCCTCGGGTGACCTGAACGATCAGATCGGGTGACAGGATTGGGCTTGTCACACCAAGTGATGTTGTATCCCGCTCTACCTTTCCCATTTCATACACTCCATTCTAATCCGCATAAATATATTCCATGGCTGTTCCAGGATCCGGTTCAGGACTATCCCTTGCAAACTTGACCGCATCCGCCATCTCTTTCTGTATTTCCGCGTCGATAGCCTCGAGCTCGTCCTTCCCTGCGACCTTTTTCGAGACAAGCTGCTTTCTGAACCGCGGAATGGGATCCTTCTTCCTATATTCCTGCACCTCGTCCCGCTCACGGTACACTTCTGGCTCACCTGCATAGTGCCCCTCGAACCGGTAGGATTCAGTGACAAGAAGGGTTGGCCCATTCCCGCTTCGGGCCCGTTTAACAGCCTTCACAGCCTCGGCATACACGGCAAGAACGTAGAATCCGTCTATTCTCACCCCGGGGATGCCGTAGGACTGTGCCCTAACGGACAGATCATCGATGTTTGTACTGTACCTGATGTTTGTCGAAACGCCGTACTGATTGTTTTCGAGTACGAACACGATGGGCAGATCCCAGATCGAGGCCATGTTGAGACTCTCGTGCCAGTTTCCCGTATTGACGCCCGCGTCACCGGTGAAGGGGACTGAAACCAGCGGCTGTCCCTGCATCTTGAACCCCAGCGCAGCTCCCACGGCGATGGGGATGCCCGAGCCTACGACCGCAAGTGCGCCGAGGCTTCCAGTTTCAAAGGCAGCGATATGCATGGACCCTCCCCGGCCCCTGCAATACCCCGTGTCCTTTCCCAGGATCTCGGCAAACATCTTACCAGGGTCAGCACCCTTTGCAAGGTTGTGACCATGACTACGGTGTGTGCCGGCGATGAGATCGTCCTTACGCAGTGCCATGCACACGCCCACACCAGAGGCTTCCTGCCCGATATAGGGATGCACCGCACCCTTCACCTGACCGCGTTTGAAAAGATCGATCGCCGTAAGCTCGAACTCACGGATGCGGACCATTCTACGGTACATCTCCAGTTGTACATTTTTGGATATTTCCATGAGCGAACCTCCTTACAACACCTCAACAATCTTCACACAACTCAATACATTGTATGTTATAAGCTCATTAATTTTCTCTACTTCACTGCACCCATGGTCAGACCCCGTATCAGGTAGCGCTGCACCACAAAGCTCATGAAGAACAGCGGAATCATGGCCATGATCGACAGAGCGCCCACCTCACCCCACATCACCATCATCTTGCCGAAGAAGTTGGCAAGGTGAACAGGGAGTGTGACTACGTTCGATCTTGTCAAACAAACCGCAAAGAAAAACTCGCTCCAGCTGAATATGAAGCAGAACACACCGGTTGCCACGAGGCCGGGTTTTACGAGGGGAAGCGCTATCCGCCAGTAAGCTCCGAAGGGCGAGCACCCGTCAACAAGCGCCGATTCCTCGATAACGGAAGGTATCTCCTGGAAAAACCCGCGCATCATCCACACAGAGTAGGGAAGGTTAAAGGTGAGGTACACGATAATCAACGCCTGATAGGTGTCGACCCACTTCAGAAACTTGAACACGAGGAGAAAGGGAAAGATGACAGCCACGGGAGGCATAAAGCGCTGAGACAGAATGAAGAAGGGAAGATTGCTCCCCCCAACCTTGTAACGTACAAGCCCGTATCCTGCAAGAGAACCGACAAAGAGACAGAGTGCTGTCGTGCTTATGGATATGATGAGACTGTTCATGAGTGAACGAAGTCCGCCGGTCTTGATTACATGGGCGAATGCTCTCAAGGTTGGGGAGTGTGGTATCCAGACAGGAGGGCTGTGGAGAAACTCATCTCCCGTCTTAAATGCCGTTAAAATTATCCACACAATCGGAAATAGAAAGAAGACAATTGCCAGGACAGTAATGATATAACGCCATGTCATAGAGAGTCTTTTTCTTTGTATACCCATAGTGCCCACCCCTACTCCATAACCGTTTTAAACAGCTTCAACAGATAGGTAAGGATAACAATCAGTGCGATGAGAAGAATAAAAGATGCCGCAGCGCCATGCCCCAGGCGGAAGAACTGATACCCCGTTTTGTAGATATAGAACGAGATGGTTTCCGTTGAATTACCCGGTGCCCCGCCTGTGAGGGCAAAGATGACATCGAAGAACTTTAGTGCATCAAGTCCGCGTATCAGCAGGGCAACGACGATGATGGGCCGCAGAAGTGGTATGGTGAGATAGCGGAACTTGTTCCATCTCGAAGCCCCGTCAATATCTGCAGCCTCAAAGATCTCCGGATCCAGCGAGACGATCCCTGAAAGAAACACGAGAAACATGAAAGGGGTCCACTGCCATATCTCGGTCACAAGAATAGCAAAGATTGCACTCCACGTTCTGGCAAGCCATGTAAAGTAAAAGGGCTTGCCGATAATCAGGCCGATGATCTGATTGATTGGACCGTATTGAGGGTCCCAGAGCAGACGCCAGATATATCCTACAACCACCGGCATGACCATGACCGGCAGGAGCAGTGCTGCAACGAAGAAGCGTTTTCCCCTCATCTTCACCGAGAGTACCTGCCCGAGACCAAATCCCAGCACCATCTCAATGCCTACACCGACAACGACCACAATCGCAGTGATTAGAATAGAGTGCAGAAACCGATTATCCTTAAAAAGTGCCACATAATTCCCGAGACCGATGAAGGGCCTGTCTGGAAGTGAGATCTCCCACTTCGTGAAGCTGAGGCCGAAGGAATATATGGTGGGAAAGATCGTCACAAGCAGAATGATAACTATGCAGGGCAGTACGAAGAGCCATGGTACAAGCCGCTTCTTCTGTCTGTAGCTCAGCCACTGCTTCCTTGCCTGCGTGTTGTTTGCCACTGGTACGGCCCCGCTCTCCATGCTTTTCTCCGCCTTATGTATACTCCCAGCAGCTCAGAAACACAGGCTGCGGGGAGCATGTTCCTTCGTTGTACAACCGTAAATCCTTTTATTTACTTAGGACCTTCTTTGTTCCAGGGGCCTTTGAGCCACATCGAGTAATTCTTCTTCTGTCCATCTGTTCCCAGTCGTTCCGTGATTTCCACCCATCTCTTGGCAGCTTTGTCCATCGCAGTCTTGGGATCTGTTCCCGCAAAAGCGGACGTGCATGCATTGTCGATCGCCTCTGCATACTCGCGTGCACCTGGAATGCCAAGCTCAAACTGACCCTTGAGTGCACCCTTTTCCAGGGTTTCCAGGTATTCCGGGGCCTCTGGCCACAGTGCTGCGTAGAGCGGTGCTTCGAAGTGCGATTTCCTGAAGGGGTCACGCAGAGCATAGGGTAGTATTACCCGCTGGAGGCTGATCTCAGGACTGTTCATCCACTGAATGAACAGGTAGGCCGCATCCTTGTTATTGCTGTCCGGTGAGATCGCTAGAGAGAATCCACCTGCAAGTGTCGGGCGTCCGGGCGGTGGTGCATAGCCAACCTTCCCGGCAACCGTGGTTGTGGGTGCCCAGGCAAGCTGCTCGGCTGTTGCGCCGTATCCGGCAGACCACCTTCCGATCGGCGGCCAGGTAATGATCATAGCCACCTTGCCACTCATCCAGGCACTGAGTACGTCTACAAAGCCCCATTTCTCGACACCGGGCGGCATCCACTTGTTCTGATCCACCATCTGCTGCAGTGTTTTGACGCCCGCTGAGCTGTTCACACCGGGTTTCATGGAGTTGGGGTCGAAGAACTGACCACCGTTGCCGCTGAAGGCTCCCATCCACCATGAGTACACCTGCCCTTCCAGCCTCTGAATTGCACCGCCGTATAGATCGGGCGCAAACTTGTCGGTGAAGAAGTTGCCGATGTCATCGAACTGTTCCCAAGTCTCAGGTGCGGTGAGCCCGTACCCATATTTGGCCTTAAAGTCCGCCATGTTTTCAGGATCTTCAAACAGGTCTTTCCGATAATACAGGACGAATACATCGCCGTCATCGGGCAGACCGTACCAGGTATTCCCCATACGCGCATACCCCTCGGACTTGTACACGTCTAGAAAATCATCAATATCAGCCTTGTTCATGTACTTATCCATGTAGGAATTGAGCGGCTCCACCACTCCCACATTGACGAAGTCAATGAGCCAGAGCGGGGAGAAGGTGATCACATCGTAGGAGCTGCCGCCCGTGAGATGGTCCTGCAGCTGATTCGAGTAGATGTCGTTGTATGACAGCTCAATGACCTTGATCTTGATCCCGGTGAGGTCCTCCCATTTCGGGCCCATGGTGAGCGGGTCCTGTGACTGCAAACCTGCCTCCCACACGACATTGAGGGTTGTGCCGGAGTACTTCTTTGCCTCCTCAACCGCCCTCGCAGCAGAGCTGAAGGGCCCGTAAACTATGACCTCCTTTTCGATGATCACTTGTTCAGGTTCCTCTTTTCTGCTGCCTGCCAGTCCAAATTGCATGAACAGGCCGACACCCAAGAGGCTTACAGCGAGAAGAATAATCAGTTTTCTCACTTTTGGTGTTTGCATTGTACTACCTCCCTTTTCATAAAGATTTATTGAACCACGCTGTGGTGATTCACATTTTAATTTCCTACCCTCCCATGGTATGGGAGAGCTCCTTCCAGGCAAGGATCGATCCCTCGACCGCCTCGACCGCTTCATCCACGTTTCGTTTTTTCAGGGCTGCATAGATCCTCTGATGATGAAAGAGTGCTTTGCGCCCTCCCCGCTCATTCTCGTGTGTCATCCTGATGGAGGGCGCAAAGAAGTCCATTACAAAACTGTATATCTTGTCCACGAGCCTGTTCTGCGCCGCATCGCCCAGGGCCCTGTGAAAATCCAGGTCAGACTGCACGAGCTCATCGACACCGATTTCCCTATAGTTTTCAATGAGCTCCTCCATCTGTGAGATCGTTCTCTCAATACCCTGCAGCTTCTCATCGCCCGCATTCTCTACAATGAGCTTCACAATGGCAAACTCCATCAGTTCCCTGAGCTCCACTAGCTCCTTCACGTTGGCATTGCTCAGAATGAGGCTGAAAAGCAGAGGGTCGAATATGACCTTGTGGTCCGACTTGGCAATATAGGTACCGTCACCGCGGCGTATCTCCACGATGCCGAAGGCTGCCAGAATCTTCATGGCTTCCCGGATGGACCCCCGGCTGATCGACAGGCTCCGGCTCAGATCGATCTCCGAGGGAAGGCGGTCTCCCGGTACGAGCTTGCCCGTTATGAGGGCCTCCTTGAAGACATTCAATACACGGTCGACTGTCGATTCCATCTTGTCGGCCCTGAAAACGTCATCCAGTACGCGATCATCACCCATCTACGATTCCTATCTTCTACGGAAACTTCTGATTCCAATCATTTCCTGCGTCCCTTGATGACAGTCAATCCCAAAAACTTTAGATTCCCGTCACCCCTTTGGATGAAGCATACGGTCGAGAACCTCCCGTATGGACTCCTCCTTGAACACGTCCCGCCAGTTCTCCCTGAACAGTTTCTCAGACCCGTACTCGATGGCCCGGTAACAGGCGTCTGAAAAGGGGTTGGTGCTCTTGAAGACAATTGCAAGCATGATTTTCAGATGACCGAGCATGAAGGCTGTAGCCGCCTCCTCGGGAACGCCACAGCGTATGGCCTCATCATGTGCCTCCTTTAAAAGAGTTGCGCAGGATGCGCCCACCACTTCGGCCATGGCGGGTTCCAGTATTGCCATCTGCTCCACGGTGATTCTGTGGCTCTTGACAACTGGTGCAAACATCTGCCTGCAAATCTGTTCCGCTATCTGAAAACGCTCTTCCTCACCCTGAAGGAGCGCTATCACAATGTCCTGTTTCGCAGCCACACCACCGAACATATCGGCCTTTGCCTCCGGTGTCTCCTGTTCAGTAAACAAATGGGGGTGGCAGGGATGGGTTACCACAAAGGTGCAGTCATCTCTGAGTGCAATCTCCTTTGCGTATGCTGCGGCAGGGTCGAGTAGTATGAACGTGGCTTCGGTCTTCATGCGCGGCACCACATCCTGGGATATCTTTCCCAGCACCGCATCGGGTACGGCCATGATAATGTAGTTACTTTCAGGGACTGCCTTCTCCATTGCGGTGACTGACAGACCCTTCTCCTCGATCGATTTGATACCCCGTTCTCCCGTTTCACAGAGAAGCAGGTTGTATGCGGTCTTCACCAGATTATTCAGTATGCGCATGCCCATCTTGCCGCCGGCCCCCATTAACGTGAGCGTAGTGTTCTTCTCGTCGATAGCCATATTTCTCCTCCCTTCCTGTCTCATTTCACGATACTTTTCAGATACTCAACACTCTTCTTCGCCCACTCATCCTCGAGCGCTATGGTTTTCTCGAGGGTTTCAGTGTAGGGTGTCCAGAGCTCGAGAACAACATTCGGATCCCGTCTCTTTTCCCTCAGGTAATCCATCGTCCATTCAATATTCAGGCGTCCTTCCCCTGCGGGTCTTCCCACAATGGAGAAACCGAGCTCGCTCCCGAACCGCACAACCTCGAAGTCCTTGACGTGGAGATTGAGTGTGTAGGGTGCAAGGTTTCGCACCACCGTTTCAGGCGATTCGAGTGCCGCAAAGGAATTGATTGTGTCTAGGCATGCACCTACTGAGGAACTTCCGATACGATCGATAAATGCGGCCAGTTCACTGCTACTATGCTCATCGTGGTTTTCCAGTGCAATAGCCACCCCCCCATTCTCATACTCCGGGAGCACTTCACGAATGAACGACTCGGCTTCGTCATCGATTCGATGGGTAATGGTGCGGAGCATACTCGATTTTAAAATCCCCGCGATTTCAAGGTAACGCATGAGATGGGACGGCTCTATGCCTCTGGTACCGACCTCCAGAATGATACCATCTTTCTCTGCCTTCCGAGCTATGAGTTCGAGGGCTTCGTCTTCCATGAGGTGGAGATGCGGTTTATCTGCAAGCTGAAGAACCGAAACACCGTGGTCTCTCACTTTCGCAAGTATTTCTGGTATTTCGAGCGGATGCTCCGGATCATGACCCTCTCTTCCAACTGCCCAAGGCCATGTGTAGCTGCTGAGCCCTATCTCCATCTCTTACCCCGCGTTCAGTTGATTGAAAATACATCCCGGCCGGTTGCTCCCAATACCGCATCTTCCTCATCGGAATTCAGTCCCACTGTCCGTATCTTCGCAAGTTCGGTTCCCGTGTTGTCGGCATGATCGGTACCAAGCATGAATCTGGGCCCATAAGTGCGAATCCAGTTCTTAATAAAAAAACCGGGCGTCCAGGAGGTATCGGCATACACATTATCGCAAGCCGCAAAGACCGCAGCCGCCTCATTGGCGAATACTATTTGTCCACAATGAGCCATGATTATTTTCAGTTCCGCGTACTCCTTTGCAAGATCGATGAGGTTCACCGGCCCTGCAAAGGGCACACCTGCACCTGTATGAACCATCAGGGGAATGCGGTGCTCCCGGGCAGCATCAAAGGCTCTTCTCCCTGCTTTTGAACTGGGATTGACACCATGGGCCAAAGGGTGTAGTTTGATTGCCCTGAATCCGAGCTCCTCTACACAACGTGAAATCTCACCGAAATACTTTTCTGCCTTTAAATGAGGGCTTGGATTCGCCATGCCGTAGAACCGCCCCGGGTGCTCCCTGCAAAGTGCCGCAATCGCGTCGTGCTCTACACGCACAGACTCGAGATCGTGACAAGTGCCTGGTTGCACGATCTGCACATCGACGCCATAGACGTCGATCTTCTCGATTATCTCATCACTGGAAAATTTTTTATCGAATGTGTAATCATAGCCAAGATGGACGTGTACGTCGACAATCATGCTGTTTTCCAAAGTTTCATGCTTTCGCTTAATCTACTATGCAATAGGAATATAAGCGTGGTACATCAAAACGTCAAACATCTTACATCTAACCGATGAGTATAGTTTTTTTTCTTGGTTGTGTCAAGTGTTTTTTTTCTTGACAAAATTATGAGTGTCACAGGGGAAAGAAAGATGAAAATCAGGGCTCCTTGCCATGCGTCATCACCCGCACACAAGTAAACCCAACCAGGTTCTCAAGGGAACATTTCATAGATCGCAACCTCATCGATATAGTTATTTGTTGCTACGATGATATCTCGATCTGCACTGCTTAAAACATCAAGCTGAGCAGTTCCTGTTCCTTCGTCGATGACTGACTTGTGCATCCGCCATGCCTGGCTATCCACGACGGTGTACATGCAAAGGTCGCGCTTCCCGGCACGAGATCCGACAATGAAACTGTCTTCACCAGCCAGATGTCCAGCCCATATTCCATGCCCTAATTCCACATCCGTCTCGAATACCCGGGTCCATGAGCTTTCACTCTTTTTATATATGGATACTCCGTCCCCATGGAAGGGCTCAATGGTTAGGATCTCGTCTTCACCATCACCATCAATATCGTACAGCGCCAGTTCACTCACTGGCTGATCGAGGATCTTATCGACCACCCAATCCTCTGTTGCCACCGGCTTATGAATTGTGTAGATACCATCATCCCCGCTTATATACACTGTTGCTTCAGGCGGTTTTTTCCTCACGAACATGCCGTGGTTCTGTTTGAGACCATCAAATATCCTGCAGCTTTCAATCTCAGTAACTTTATGCTCATCCGTAATGGGAATTGCATACACTGCGCCTGGTGAAGACCAATCGTCCATGTTGTCCTTTTTGTTGCAAAGACTTGCGGCAACAATTGTGTTTGCCCCATGAACGGACACCAATGCGATTCTATGTATGAAGGGAATGTCAACAATGCGATGCCTCTTCCATGGATTCTGTAATCCATTCTCAGGCACATAGAGGGACAGTCCGGCGTTTTTGGATATAAAATTCGGATGGAGACCCTCAGCGGTATAGATCGAGGGCATATGCCAGGAATCGTGTATAACGATTGACATGATTCCGCCTAACCCCTCAATGATCTTCGTGGGACGATAGTCGTTTCCGATGAAACATGTGAAGTCCCCGCCAATGGATTCCGATCCTACAATGATCACCTGCTGTTTTCCTATATGACCGCAGCAGATCGAATAAGGAGAGCCGAAAGATGAGACCCTTTTCTTTTCGATTTTCATTTCCAATTCCCCATCGACAGCGCTTGCCTTAACGAGTACGCTCATTATTGTAATTATTGACAGTTTTTATAATTCGAGATTCGCCAACATACGAAAAAAAACCGTGAAAAGCCCCCGATTTGCCCATGAAATATTCACGAATGCTTTTCCTACCGTAAAACGACAGCCTTATTGTAAATATACTATCCATAATAGAACATTCTGTAGTGAGAGTGAGCCCGCTGCCGAATATTTAACTCAGGCTGTCCCGCAACATATATAATGACTATTTAGATAAAATACTCTGTATAAAATCATGCATAAAAAGCACAATCTGTTGTATGGGACAGCCTAATAAGAGGTTGTGGAACAACCTCAATTATCCATCCTCTGGCCAATCTGCGCGGCCACCAGTTTTTCTTCATCCATAGTTTCCCTTGTGAACTCAGCGGCCTTTTTCCCCCTGTAAAGCACAATACAGCGATCAGGCAGGTTTACCAGCTCCGGTAACTCAGAAGACGTCATAATAATAGAAATCCCACTGTTAGCCAGTCCCCTCATAATCTTATGTATTTCAGCCTTTGCCCCTACATCTATACCCCTGGTCGGCTCAAGCAGGATAAGCACTTCACAATCAGTTACAAGTGTCCTGCCGATAACCACCTTCTGCTGGTTACCTCCGCTCAGATAAATTATTTTCTGCCTGTAATCAGCAAACTTAATATTCAATCTATCCTTTATTTCATTAAACTTCTCTTTCTCCTTCCTGTTTTTGATAAAAATACCCCTCAGAGACGTGAGCATTTTAATAATGATTATTGTGATGTTATGAAGAACAGACATATCAGGAAGTACACCGGCGTTTTTCCTGTCCTCTGTCAGGTATCCGATGCCGAGTTTAATAGCATCCCTTGAGGAATTGATTGTTACAGGACTGCCTTTAAAAAAGACCTCACCACCCTTTTTGGGAATAGCACCGTACAGGGATTTTAAAAGCTGGTGCGATCCGGATCCAAGGATCCCGGCAATTCCGAGGATCTCCCCTTTAAATAATTTAAAGCTTACGTCATCGATGTAATCAGCCACCGAGTAATTCTTCACTTCCATTACAAGCTCTTTTTTCTCACTTTCCTGTTTAACAACCGCAAAATAATCCTTAACCACCTTGCCGACCATCATCTCGATGATACCATCTTCATCTATCTCTGAACTGATTTTAGTACATATTTTTTTTCCGTCTCTCAATACGGTAATTCTATCAGACAGTTCAAAGGCCTCCTCCAGCCTATGGGAGATATATATAATCGATACATCTTCCTGTCGAAGGCCCTTAATAATTTCAAATAATTTTCTTACCTCTTTATCGGTAAGCGTGGCAGTGGGTTCATCCATTATGATTAGTTTCGACTGAAAAGAAAGTGCCTTTGCGATTTCTACCATCTGCCTCTCAGCAACAGTGAGATCACTGACATATTTTTTCGGATCAATCTGAACCTCCAGTCTGTCAAGAACATCCTGAGCATCCGCGTTTATCCTTTTCCAGTTTATGAATAAATTCCCGATCCTCCTCGGCTCTCTCCCTATAAATATATTTTCCGCGACCGAAAGGTCGGGAATAAGATTAAATTCCTGATAAATAACAGAGATCCCGCTCATCTGCGATTGATGAGTTGAAGTAAAAAAAACCTCTTTCCCGTCAAAGATTACCGTTCCTCCATCCGGTTGATACAAGCCGCCTAAAATTTTGATTAGCGTGCTTTTTCCTGCACCGTTTTCTCCAACAAGGGCATGAACTTCACCCCGTTTCATATCAAAATCAACCCTGTCAACTGCTATCACACCAGGAAAAGTTTTAGTTATTTGATTGAGCTGTAAGAGGTTTCTATTACTGTTCATTATTAATAATCCTATAGCCCTGTTTTACCGGTAATGGACTATAAATTTTAATGCGTGGACAGTATATAGTATCCTATTTTAATTTCTTGTCAATAGAATTAATACGCCCGTAAATTTTTTATTTTTCCCTGCCCTTGACATTTTTTAAGCCTTAATTTATAATGGAACCCATCATTTGCCCTGCCAATCATGTCAGGAGAGAAAGGAGACCGTTAATGAATGACAATATAATTAATGGTTCAGAGAGGCTGGGAGCAGTGCTTACTCTCGAGAAAAACCTCTCGAAGGACCAGCTGAAGAACGCTCTGCAGAATCAGAAAGATTACCAGAAAGCATCGATCCCCTCCCGTCTCGGGGAAGTGCTGGTCGAATCAGGGGCCTGTTCCGCCACGATTGTATCAGAAGCGCTCCACAAGCAGCGGGACCGGCAGTTAAAATCCAACACCATCGGCAGTGTACTGATGGAGATGGGATTCGTTACTAAATCCCAGCTCGAAAATGTAATGAAAACCCATCTGGACATACTCGCTCCCATTGGTGAGATACTCGTTGACCAGGGGATCTGCAGCCAGGAACAGATAGAGAAAGCCCTCCACTTTCAGTTTATGCGCAGGCTGTCGGCGATCCGCCGCCCCCTTTCATCCTTTTTTGACCCGGTAAATGTTATAGAGTTGCTCGTGGAGGAATCGATTGATGAACTGATACATCAGCTGGGCAGCTGTGACTGTGATCAGTGCCGTGCGAATATTCTGGCTATCTCCCTCAACGGCCTCGCACCGAGATATGTCAGTGATATGCAATTGCTTATTGGCCAGATGAGCAGCTTTCGTGAAGAGTACGACGCTCTCATCCGGGAAAGGATATGCAAGGCCATCGAGCAGGTAAAAAATTACCCTAAATTATCCTGCAGAATAACAGCCGGGAAGGAGAATGGTGAAATTCTCGGGTCAGTTAACGTGCGGCTGTCTAACCGGCATATCCATCTTTCCAGGGAACATATTGAACAACTATTCGGTCATGGATACGAACTATCTAAATGGAAAGACCTCATCCAGCCGGGGCAGTATGCTGCGGTTGAGACTGTTTCGCTCACCGGACCCAAAAGCAGCATTGGAAAGGTGCGCGTTCTCGGCCCGCCTCGCTCTGAATCGCAGGTGGAAATATCCTGTACAGACCAGTTCATACTGGGCGTCTACGTACCGGTTCGTGAATCCGGGCAGTTAAAAGACACTCCCGGAATTGACATATCAGGGCCCAACGGGAAAATTAGCCTCAAAAACGGGGTAATACGTGCCTGGAGGCACATCCATATGACCCAGGATGACGGCATAGAGTTCAAGGTTAAAAACAGGGAAACAGTCAATGTCCGTCTCCCGGGGGACAGGACTACGATTCTGGAAAATGTTCTCGTAAGGATCACCGGCAGCTCCGCGCTGGAGATGCATATCGATACCGACGAGGCAAATGCCGCCGGGGTTGAAATGGAATCCAATGGAGAAGTCCTCGCATCCTATTGAAATGTATATAGACGATCAAGTGCTCAGTAAAATACACAGCGGTTCCGACTACTCTTTCTCCATATATGAGGCTGAAAGAACAGAAGTCATTCTCGGAAGGTCACGAAAAAAGGAGAAAGATGTTTATGTTCAGAATTGTACCGCTGATAATATTCCAATTCTGAGGAGGATCGGAGGAGGCGGGACCGTCCTGCTGTCAAAGGGTATAATTGTTATTTCTATCGCCGGAAAAACCTTCTTTCCCTATCGTTTAAAGGAACATATGAATGCTGTTAACAGAGTAATAATAACCGCTCTTAACCGGCTTGGATTAGACAACCTTTCCATAAAAGGTATATCCGATTTATCACTTGATAATAAAAAGATTCTAGGATCTTCCCTCAGCAGGAAGAGGGATATCGTTCTCTACCAGGGTTCACTGCTTCTTAGCCCGGATTTTAAGTTGTTTGATCAATACCTGAAGCACCCGGACAGGGAGCCGGACTACAGGGAGGGGAGAGCACACCGTGATTTCTTAACCAGCCTCCGGAAAGAAGGGTGCAAAATAAATAAAAACCGTGTTATATCAGCGCTCAGGGAGGAACTCATTAAAAGAATCCCATGGTCACAGTTGTAACAGGCTACCCATTTCTATGCAGCCAGTACTATGCATCCAGCACTATGCAGCCAGTATTTTGGGTTTGATTTTATAATCATTATATGATAAGTTATCATTATGGACAATGAAGAATCATGGCAGAGCATCGTAAAGTTTTCCGCACTGATAATTACAACCATTGCTGTGGTTTTTGTACTCAGAACCCTGAGCGGTATTTTCATCCCCCTTGTGCTGGCCATATTTATCGCGTACCTTTTTGCACCGGCAGTAGAGTTTCTCGCGAGATTTAAAATTCCAAGGATACTGACCCTCTTCATACTGCTGGGAGCAATCTCCGTTCTAGGTATGTTTACGGCCCAGCTAATAATAAAAAATATCAAAGAGTTTATTATCTTCTGGCCTACAATGGAAAGCAGGCTCATTTCAGGTATTGAGACCTTTTTTATGAATTACTTCAATATCGAAACACAGGGCCTTTTTGGTATTCTGCAGAACACAAAGGTCGGTGAACTGGTCTCGTCATTTCTTAACATTTCCGTGGCCTTTATTGGAAAATTACTTCTCACCATTCTGATACTGATCTTTATCTACCTGACGTATAAGAACTATCCAAGGCTGATAACAAAAGCCTTTGATAGGAAAAGGGCCCGGTACATATTTAAAATAATGAGCAATATAAACGAACAGATTATGAAATATATCCTGATAAAAACACTTATCAGTGCCGGCACAGGGATCCTTACCGTCGGCGCGTGTGCCATTTTAGGTATTAAATTTGCTGCTTTATGGGGATTTATTGCATTCATGTTTAACTATATCCCCTATATCGGGTCAATAACAGCAGTTATTTTACCAATTATCCTTTCCTTTCTGCAGTTTCCCAATTCCTATATACCCATTTTCTCGGCTGTCTCGTTGCTGACGATTCAATTTTTTATGGGCAGTTACCTGGAGCCCGAAATGATGGGAAACCGCTTCAACCTGTCCCCAATCCTGATACTTTTATCTCTTTTTTTATGGGGGTACGTGTGGGGAATTGTCGGAGCATTTTTAGCAGTACCGATAACAGCGATTATTAAAATTGTCGCCCAGAATATTGAAGTGACGAGACCGATTGCAGTTCTGATGAGTAGAAAGGCATAATAATAAAATCTGTTGCTGTTCTGATGAGCAGATAGGTTGAGTGACAAACCCTGTTATATTTTTAAACCATCTTTCCCCAGAGATTACTGAGATGGCGTGCTAACTCTTTCCCGCTCCCGGGATCACTGACAGGCGCTAATAATCCGGCCTTTTCAAAAAAGCTGTTTCTCGCCTCAAGATCACCTGAAAACTTTTCCTGTGTCTCCTCACTCAGAAGTCCAAATCCAAGATGTTTTTTGAGAAGCGTGTGCCCTGTAATTATCCTCGCGCCCCTTAAAAACTCATCTTTTACCGGCAGTAATGCCTCTGCAAAAAAATCATCCACGAACTTCTGTCCATGCTTGTTCATCTCTGTGCCCGCTATTACGGGCATATTCCTTTTCCTGGCCTCATTTACAATCTCGTGAAGTTTTTTTACTTTTACCCTTCTTTTTTCTTCTTCAGGGATGTCCCAGTTTCTGTCAGGAATAATGCACAGGCATGCTGCCCCTTTACCTTCCATGAAATCCAGCAAAGCAGCCGGGTCATTTTCCCCATCGCTCATCCCATCGAGCCACCCCACTGTAGGCACAGCCCCCAGATCAAGGGTCATTGAGATCATCTCTTCCAACCCGGGAAAATTTCCCTCCTCCGGCGGACAATACCCGGGGCTTCCGAACTTCATTAGATGCGCCCTGATCAGCATCTGTAGCTCGGCAGGCCTTTCGATAAGCTTCAGCACCTCACCCGCACTCACACCCGCAGCATCCGCCCAGAAGCTGGAAAGGCTTTTACTATCTGGAAAGAGTTTTCTTGATTTTTTATCAAGGGCCAGAAGCATATGCCTCTCAGTAGCGTTGCCTGATGGTGTGAGGGGAAGCACCTCATCCTCATAGTTAACGGAGAAGTTTCCAAGGTAACTGTTTATCTTTTTAAGCATCACTTCATTTCTTTTCCTTGAAAGATGCGCCATTTTTATTAGGACCGCGTGCGAATTGTTACTATTAGGCGTACCCCGTGTAAACCCGTAGCCCATGAAATAACAGATTCCAGGTTCCTTCGGTGAGTTGATCTCACGGTCTTTCCATTCCGGAATAAATACCCTTGATTCGATTCCGGCAGTGCTTCTTAACCCCAGGATTGAACATGCTTCAAGAAACTCCTCAACGCCGTGCAGTACATCAAAATCCACAATACCGGCAGCGTAGAGACCGCGCTTTGCCGCCTCCCAGGCAAAGCCCGAAGGCGAATACCCGTAGGCGTTGAAAGAAAAAAATGTATGGCAGTGAAGATTAAAAATCGGCAGCTCGGGAACTACCGATACCTGGCAGGATTCCAGAAGCGCCTTGAGATTAATCAGGGCCTTCCGCCTGACTTTATAATCAAAACTCGAAAGTTCAATCTCGTAATCAATCTGTTTTTTATTCATAGACTCCGGTGCCTTTTGGGGTCAAGATGGACAGGTTATTTCAACTTTATTGCTTTTCCAAACTCATAGGCATCCTTCTCCGACGAAAAGGACCTCTGGTCGATTATAAAACAACCCTGCTTTTCCATATCATTCATAATGGAGAGAAGAGCCTTCCTGTTACCCAGCCCGTTTCCAGCCGCAAATGCAACCGATCTCTTGCCTGCTAATCCCGGCACCTTGTTAAGAGCATCCCGTAATTTTGAAGGAGTTTTAGCCTTAAAAATCGACGTTACATAAGTGCCGACAAAAAGATGCTTGCAAGACGCAAGCCCTCTAAAAGATTCGGCGTTATCGGGAAACATTAAAACAGTACTGCCCTGCTCTTCGAGGCCCCTTTTTAATCCCCCGGCCAGTTTTTCAATTGCTTTCTTATCGGTTGTATATATTATTCCTATTTGCACAAATACCTCCCAATGCTTTTGTCCTGTGATATAGGCAAGTAAACTTGTAAATCATTATGAGAAGTTATTTCCTGCCTATGCTTTTTACCTAATTACTTGTTAGTTTACAGTAATAAATTCTGGTACAAAATACCAGCTAAAAATAAAATGTCTTTAAAATGTATCCATCTCTATTTATGTTATTACCCTGTAACTTTTGCCTGATATATCATGATTAACAATTTTACTTGCCCGTTTTTAAGGGTATAATTAAACCTGGTAATTTAAAGCAGCGCCATGATCGAAAAAATCCTTAACAAACTCAAATATAACATAGTGACTGTCACATTGAATCCTGTACTGGATAGGACCCTCCGGGTTAAAAACTTTATTACCGGAAAAACACATATTGTGGATAAATCTGAATCCTTTGCGGGAGGCAAGGGTGTTAATGTCTCCCGTGCTCTCCTGACTTTTGGGATAAATTCTACAGCCACAGGGATTCTGGCACGAGGGGGCAGTGATTTATACCTAAGTTTGTTGAATAAAAGTACAATTTCCCACGATTTTCTCCATACAGACGGTTTTTTACGTACAAATGTAACGATTATTTCAAATAATATCGGAAAAGAAACCCATTTAAGAGAAAAGGGGCCTGCAATTAACCAATCTGTACTGCTGGAATTTGAAGAAAAGTTGAAAGGGTTTGCTAAAAAAAATACCCTTATCGTTTTTTCAGGGAGCCTTCCTGCCGGATTACCCCAAAATACATACAGGATACTTATCAATATCATAAAGTCAGCCGGAGCTGAAGCATTTCTGGACGCTTCCGGCAACCCTCTAAAAGAGGGGCTAAAAGCCGGGCCCCTTTTCATAAAACCCAACAGCCACGAAGTTGAGGACGCGCTCGGCTTTTTCCCCGGATCTCCTGATGATTTTTCAAAAGCCGTTCGTATTTTTCATTCCATGGATATTAAAAATGTTATGATTTCTCTGGGAAAAGACGGGATCATATTTTCACAGGGCAGAGAAATTATTCATTCCCGCCTGACAGTTACCAGACCCATCAATACAGTAGGATCAGGGGATGCTTCCCTTGCGGGAGGCCTTCTCGGAATCATAAGCGGGCTCGATACAGCTGACACTGCACGCCTTGCCTGTACCACAGGCAGCGCGAATACACTCATATCCGGGGCGTGCGTGTTCGATATACAGGTTGTAGACAGGTTTTTTAAGAAGACCGAAATTACAACTCTTGCCTCGTCCTGAGACTTAGCTTTCATAATACCGAAATTACAACTTCCGGCAGAGTTTGAATCAGGTTTTCCTTCCAAATATTTTTTTCAGCTCCAAAACATCTTTATTTTTAAAAATAATATTCAGAAAAAAGAAAACAAAAATCCCGGCAAGGAGCAAAAGAACTGTTAAACCGGCGTTATAAACCCGCGTCTTGAGCATTATGTCGCTGAAAAACCGCAGAAGAAAATACAGCATGGCCGCCATAACAACAGATGCAAAGAGAGATTTCAAAAGAGAAGAGACAGCCTCACCATCTATAATCCTGCCTACTCTTCTCTTCAGTATTATTAGGAGAAGGAAAAAATTTATGAAAGCGGATATTGTCCCGGCAAGCGCGATACCTCCAAGCCGAAGCGGCCCTGACAGGACAAAGCAAAGTAAAAGATTTATACCCATCACTACTACCGCCACATACAAAGGGGTTTTTGTGTCCTTCATCGAAAAAAACATCTGGACAATAATCCTTGTCCCTCCTGTGCCGCAGATACCGGGAGCGTGAAACAGGAGGGCATAGGCAACCATCTCCGTGGAACGCTCTGTAAACTGGCCGTACTTAAAGAGCATCCTTATTATTGGAAACCTGAGAATAATAAGCCCGAACATTGCTGGAAGAGTTATTAAAAAAACCAGCCGGAGCGCGAATGCAAGACTGTGTTTCATACCCGCCCGGTCACCCCTGGAAGACTTTTCCGAAAGCGCGGGGAGTATCACCGTTGAAATCGATATGATAAAAATACCCAGGACCACCTCAACAAGAACGTTGGAAAACCTCAACGCTGCAACGGACCCCTCCTCCAGAGCAGCGGCAATAAACTGGGACACAAGAGTGTTTATCTGATACACACCGGCCCCGATAGTCCCGGGTATCATCAGGAAAAACACCTTTCTCACACCCGGATTTTTTAATTGGAAGGAAAATCTGTACTTTATACCTCTCTTTAACAGAAAAGGCATTGGAAAGGAGAACTGAAGCATACCTCCGATTAATACCCCTATCCCCAGTGCTATTGCGGGGTCTTTCACCCTGTATCCGAACAGTAAACCGATTGTAATTATTGAGATGTTCAGCAGTATCGGAGTTGCGGCGGAAGGAACGAAGACCCTGTACGTGTTGAGTATGGACTGTGTTAAGGCAGCAAGGCTTATGAAAAGTATATATGGAAACATCAGCCGGGTCAGAAATATGGTAAGTTCGATTTTTTCAGGAATCCTGGCAAACCCGGGTAAGAAATATTTCAACACAGGTGCAAAAATTACTGTCAGAACCACGATTAAAACAATGAAAAAAAACACCATGGTAAAAAAACTTTTCACAAAATTGTCCAGGTCTTCTCTATTCTCTTTTTTGAGATAGTCGGAAAAAACAGGCACAAAGGCTGCCGTCATCGCCCCTTCGCCGACGAGCCTTCTCAGTAAATTGGGGAACATAAATGCAAGGGCAAACGCATCCGAGCTTCCGGACGTACCTAACAGATATCCCCTCAGCCATTCCCGTGCCAGTCCGAATATCCTGGATATAAAGGTGACAATACCCATACCGAATGCTGATTTAACAATACCTCTGTTATCCATTTTTCTCCTTTTTACAACACATCAATCATACGTGCAAGGACTGCCTTCCCTCTATAATCCGGTAAAATAACCGGAGTTTTTCTTCCTTTCTCAATACCCGCTTCCTTAAGCATCTTTATATATCCATATACATGTTTGAGGGATAAAGTAGAATTTTCTATGTACGATTTTGCGTATTCCGCTGCCGTAATACCCGCTCTTCTGCCGAATACCAGGCATTCCAGGGTAGAATTCCCCATCAGTCTGTTTTTCCCGTGTACACCTCCTGAGACTTCTCCGGCAACAAATAGTCCGTCAATATTTGTTTTACCTTCAGGGTCTGTTTCCACACCTCCATTCTGGTAGTGAAGTGTTGGGAACACGAGAACAGGATGTTTAATAATATCAATGCCGTATTTTTTAAACATCCTCACCATGCCGGGGAAGGATTTTTCTGTAGCCCCCTTACCGTTAAGAATGTCAATGAGAGGAGTATCCAGCCATACACCCTTCATTCCTGAAGGTGTTGTGACCCCCTTATTATTTATATAGCATTCCCTGATGATAGCCGAAGCCTCAATATCTCTCAGCTCGAGAGGGAAGACAAATGCCTCACCATCAGTATTTACCGGCTGTGCACCGCTCGTTCTCAATTTTTCAGTCAGCAATAGTCCAATAATCTGCTGTGGATACGCGGCCCCTGTGGGATGGTACTGCACAGTTTCCAGGTCCCGTAATTTCGCACCCGCTCGATAGGCGAGAACAAGGCCGTCACAGGTAGCACCATAGTGATTTGTTGTTGGAAATCCCCGTATATGAAGCCTGCCAAAACCACCTGTCGCAAGTATAGTTGCTTTAGCCCTGACAATTTTATAATCACCCGTTTCCAGCCCCCACAATAATGCACCTGCAACCCTCCCGTTACTATCTATAAAAAGTTCAACAACAGGATTAAACTCCAGAGAAAGTATTTTCCTGTTGGTGAATTCATCTTTTAAAACCCTCAACTCTTCCATTCCCGTATAGTCTCTGCAAGCATGCATTCTCTTCCGGGAAGTCCCCCCTCCCGAAAGCTCAAGAAAGTTATTATCCTCATCCCGGTCAAATATTACGCCAAGATCGCAGAGCCATTTTATTACTGACGGCCCGTCCTCGGTAAGGGCCCTCAGTACATCTGCCTTGTTTGTAAAGTGGCCGCCTCCCATTGCATCAATAAAATGTATAACGGGTGAATCACCGGGCCTGTCCGCAGCCTGAGTACCACCCTGGGCCATTACAGAATTGGAATCACCGTGTCTCAGTTTATTTACAAGCAAAATTTTTTCACAGGGAATGCCCGATTCCTCAGCCAGCAGAGCGGCACTTGTTCCTGCAAGCCCGCCTCCTATTATAAGTACATCTGTTTCATAATCAATTTTACTCATATCAATATCATCCGGATCTATTGATGGATAAGCTTCAAGCAGGTCAACAACTTCATGGGGAGCTGAATCACCTTTATTCCTTCCTAATCTTATTTCCCTTTTTCCGCCCGGCGCATAGTCGGGGTGACAGAGGTTAAGTATCTCCGTTCTCTCCTGCATGCTCATTTGAGGTAGTAATTTTCCTGTCCTTTGAGACCGCGTTTTTTCAACAAGCTTAATGGAATCCATCATATACTCGGGATATCCATCAATAAGTGTATATTCAGACATTGCCTCCCTCCTTAGTACCGAAATACAATTTATAAAAAGGTAAATAGAAAAGGCCAAATTTACACAACAAATAAGTTTGGCAGTGCCAGCCGGCTAAACAAGATTCCGCTGGCTGCAAACCAGTAACCACGGCTAGTACACTTCTTTTGTTTTCTGAAGGTCGGAATACCGTGCCTTGAGCTCATCGGCAGTCAGGGTTAATATGTCCTGAAAATCCTTATTGAGTTTTCCGCTATTTATGGCTTTGACCTTCTTTTCCACATTCTTTTCTGTGGGTATTCCATACTTTCCGTACATTCTTCTTCCAAGCTGTGCTACATTGTACTGCACTATCTCAGCAGGACACCTGATTGCACACAATCCGCACTGAATACAATCAAAGGAGAGCTCTGTAACCCTTTTGAAATCACCCCTGAGGGCGGCCTGAACGTAATCCATCACCTGAAGGTCCTGGGGGCAGGCCTTCGTGCAGGTACTGCATGATACACATCGTGCAATTTCTGAATAATATTTTAAAAATACACCTGCAGAATATTTTTCTGCAGCTATATTATAAATTACTTTCTCAGCTGGTGAAAATGGTATCTGGACAAGATACATCCCATCTTCCACTCTCGTCTGACATGCCATCGCGGTTTTCAGTTTGTAATCATTTTTTGTCCGGTACACTGTAGCACATGCACCGCAGAAACCTGCCCTGCACCCGGAGGATCTGATGAACCTGTAGCCGGCATATTCCATCGCCTGCATAATAGTAAGATCAGCCGGGACCTTATACTCCTTTCCCATGACATTAATGAAAACCCAGAATTTAATATCCTTATCATCTATACCCGTTGTTGCCGGCTGGTTTGTCTGAGCGATTTCACCCATAATATCCTTATTATCCATGAACATCCTCCCTAATGTGGACAAGCCACATTCTTATCTATTAAGATTTTCTTGCCCATTGGGCAAGAAAATCAATATTAAGGTACTAATCAAATAGCGGATCTTTCAGAACGGTTTACTCTTTAACTTTCCGAGCTTTCTTACTTCTTCCGTAAATTCATTTACAACAGTTTTAAAACGTTTTCCTTCAGATGCTGATATCCACTCAAGACGTATTCTTTTCTCATTGATGCCAAGTTCTACTACTATCATTTTTAAAAGCATAATTCTCTTGAGAGTTTGATAATTCCCGGTTTTATAGTGGCAGTCTCCAGGATGACAACCGCCAACCAGCACACCGTCTGCACCTTCTTTAAATGCATTCATTATATGTTCAGAATCCACTCTGCCCGAACACATCACTCTTATTCCCATCACATTCGGAGCATAGTGCATTCTTGATGTCCCGGCCAGATCCGCAGCTGCCGAAGTACACCATTTACAGTAAAAAGCAATGATTTTCGGTTCAAACATACACCTGTCCTTTTAGTGCGTAAATAACCCGTTAAATGTTTTTCTGTTTCTTCATTTATCACATCTCTGAGGAAATGCCGCAAGCACCCCTTTCAGTTACTCAGGCCCGGGAAGACCTTCTTAACTCAAGACCGCCTTGATCATATTATTAATCTGGCAGTCAGTGAAATTTTTCTGCTGCGCGGCGCCTGAAGGGCAGGCTGAAGAACATGCTCCGCACCCCTCACACAGTATCTCATTCACCTCAACAATCCCCTTTTCTTTATTCACTTTCCTCGCATCGTAGGGACACACCGTCACACAGACGCCGCATCCTGAACAGATATCATCATCAACGCCGGCAATTAAGGGCTCATGAAATAACCTTTCGGATGCAAACAGGGTACACACCATAGATGAAGCACCTGATGCCTGGGCCACTGTATCAGGTATATCCCTGGGAGCCTGTGCGCACCCTGCAAGATATACACCGGCAGTCAATGATTCAACGGGGCGTAATTTTGGATGTGCTTCCGTTAAAAAACCGGTCTCGCTCACGCAGATGTTCATTTTTTGAGCCAGTTTCTCGGTCCCGGCCGAAGGCCTCATTGCCATTGCAAGCACAACCAGATCCGCCCTGATCTCTACATTTTGAAGTGTTAAAGTATCTGTTCCGCAGACAACCACCTTTCCATTCTCAGAATACATCTTTGCAACTCTGCCCCTCAGATAAACCACATGTTCTTCCTCAATGGTATGCTGGACAAACTCTTCATAATCCTTTCCACCGGCCCGTATATCTATATAAAAAACGTACGCCTTCCCGTCAGGCACGCGGTGTTTATACAACAGCGAATGTTTTGCCGTATACATACAACATATTTTTGAACAATATGGGAAATAACGTTCAGGATCCCTGGAACCCACACACTCAACAAATACGATCTCTTTAGGAACTTTCCCGTCAGACGGCCTGAGTATTTCCCCGTCTGTCGGTCCGGAAGCTGACAGTAACCGTTCAAAAGTCAATCCGTCGATGACATCAGGAATCTTACCCATTCCATATTCGGGAACATTTGTTATTGGATACAATTCAAAACCGGTCGCCAGTACAATTGCGCCGACTTCCTCTTCTATAACATCAGCCTTCTGATTGTAATCTATTGCACCGGTAGGACAGAATTTTTCACAAACCCTGCATTTACCATTTTTAAAATAGAGACAGTTTTCTTTATCAATAACAACCTTATTCGGTACTGCCTGAGGAAAAGGCCTGTATATCGCTTTTCTCATCCCCAATCGTTGATCAAATTCCGATTGAACTCTGGAGGGACATTTTTCCAGGCATACGCCGCATCCATTACACTTTTCCCAGTCCACATATGAAGCTTTTCTTTTTATTTTTACCGTAAAATTTCCAACAAAACCCGAAACATCTATAACCTCGGAGTAGGTTAACAGGTCTATCTTTTCATGCCGGCTCACCTCAACCATTTTCGGGGTAAGTATACACTGAGAGCAGTCAAGTGTGGGAAATGTCTCGGAAAGCTGGGCCATATGTCCGCCTATGGAAGATTCTTTTTCAATAAGTAAGACCTCATACCCGCTGTTCGCAATATTGAGCGATGCCTGAATTCCGGCTATTCCGCCCCCGATAACCAGTGCTCTTCTTTTAACCGGTATTGACAGGGGGCTCAATTGTTCGTTGAGCTGCGTCTTCTCAATAACGGACTGAATTATTTTAATTGCCTTTTCAGTAGCAATATCTCTGTCCGGATGCACCCAGCTGCATTGCTCTCTTATATTCGCCATTTCAACCATATAGGGATTCATCCCAGCACTTCTTACGGCAATGCGGAATGTATTCTCATGCAGATTGGGTGAACAGGCAGCCACCACAATACCGTCAAGTCCCTTTTCCTGAATTTTCTTCTTAACAATCTCCTGTCCGGGATTGGAGCACATGTATTTATAATCTTCTATATAAACGACTCCCGGATAATTTTTAATAACACCCATCACTCTCTCAATATCGACTATGCCGGCAATATTATGGCCGCAGTGGCATATAAATAAACCTATCTTTTTCATAGCAGTCCTGTTCTTTGTAAAGTTGGTCTGGGATCAATATAATGCTGTGAAAAGTCGTTAATAGAAGGATCAATGCCAAACAATAACGCGAGCAGTTGCGTGAAGTAGAGGACGGGAACCGTCTGAAAACTGCTGTCCTGTTCCTTTATCTCTTTCTGAACAGCATCAAGATTATAATCACAGAGAGGACAGCACACGGCAAGCATATCCGCGTCATTCGATACAGCGGATGCTACGATTTTTCTTGTTCTGTCCTTTACAATGTCACGTACATTCACGACCTGAAAGGAACAACAGCATTCTGTTTTAAACGGAAAATAAACCGTCTCATATCCGGCTGCATTAAGAACTCTTTCCATTATCATCGGCTCTTCGACTGAATCGATGGCAACCTCCTTAGGCCGCGTAAGAAGACATCCATAATAAGGGGCAATTTTAATAGTTCTCTTTTTCTTCTTCATTTTACTGCTTAGAATCTCCAGCCCTATATATTCAAAGAGTTGAAGGATATGAACAACCTCTACTTCGTCTCCATGGAATTCTGTTCGTTCCAGGTCCATGAATTCATTGATTGTTCTCCGCTTTTCCGCATCATTTCTAATAAAAATCTCAGTTCTTTTTAGCGTGTTATAACACATACTGCAGATGGTGAGTAGTTTCCTGTTCCCCGATTCCTTTGCCTTGATAAGTGTTCTAACAGGTGCAACCTGATGCATCAGGTTATCCGATGCCATCGAATACATTACACCGCAGCAGTACCAATCTTCCAGCTCATGAACTGTTATATTGAAAAGGCGTAAAACTTCGAGTGCCGTTTTTTCAAAGTTAATACCGGAGGTTTTTATCGAGCATCCCGGATAGTATGAAATATCCATTTATAAACTCCGTTTTTGGAGAGAGTGTGTAATAACAGTTTACAATGTTAACTTTCTAAGGTTATTAACAACAGCAATCTGCGGTAATTCTGCGAGCAATTTTCTATCAATTGAGCTCAGATCGGTGAAATCCGTTTTCTCCCGCAACACAACCTGCCGCAATGCTTCCATAACAGCCGCAACATCCACACCCTTTGGACACCGCACAGAGCAGGTTATGCAAGCAGCACAGATCCACATTGTATTTGATCTGAGTATCTCCTCAATCTGGCCCAGTTGTATTAACCGTATAGTTTGATGGGGCTTCAAATCCATATAATCAGCGGCAGGACATCCCCCGGAACAGTTCCCGCACTGGTAGCATGAAAATACATTCGTATTGCTAATTTCCATTATTTTATTTACCCTTTCATCGTTATCATTGCTAAGATTGATACCCGCTGTATTCATATCCATACTATTAATCTTTTTTAAGGGTTTCTATAATATTCTTAAGTGTGTCATATATCGTGACAATTAACGGCATCTGTCCCGGAAGGAAATGTGCGGCGCATGCCAGACACGGGTCATAGGCCCGGAACGCCATCTCCACCATGTTTAAAATACCATCTGAAACAGTTCCATTCTTGATTAACTGTTTTGCTGCTCTCTCAATTGACATACACAGAGCTGCGGAATTATTCACAGTAGCAACAATGAGATTAACATCGGTGATAAGGCCCCTTTCATCAGTCTTATAATGGTGAAAGAGCGTTCCCCGCGGGGCCTCAACAACACCTATACCCTCGGAAGGAATGTCTGCCGGAATATTTCTTACGTGAGGATCAAGAATTTCTTCGTCAGATGCCAGCTCTTTGAGCCTTTCAGCAGCATAGAGCGCTTCAACCAGCCGTGCCCAGTGATATGCAAGTGTATGGTGAAGGGGCTTGCCACCAAGCGTATCGTACATTCTCTCATACTCAGCCTGAGCAAGGGCAGTTGCCATTCCATCGGAAGCGTTCAGTCTCGCAAGTGGAGCTACACGATAAACACCGCTTTCTTTACCGTCAATAAATCCCTTCCAGCCAATATTCTTTAAGTAGGGAAACTTCACGTAGCTCCACGGCTCAACATGTTCTGATATATGCTTGAGATACTCCCCTGGTTTAAACTTCGCATACTCCCCGCCGTCAGGGGCAATAACCCGAATATCACCGTCGTAAAAATTGACTTTATTGTTTTTATCAACAAGCCCCATATAGTAAGTGTTAAGCCTATACAAATCCCCGGAAATTATTTCCATATATTTCCTGTTTTTAAGCACAATATCATTAAATAATCCGAGAGTAAATTGGGCAAACTCTACTGCTTCACCCGCAATCCCAATATACTCCTCTCTATCTTCTTTGCTCACGCCCTTCGAGACACCGCCCGGCAGATTGCACACAGGATGTATTACTCTCCCCCCCTGTTTTGTAATGATATCACGAACCTTTTTTCTTATTTCGATTACCTTCTTGCCGATTTCAAGCCCAACCTTTCCTATAACTCCGATAATATTTCTTTCGCCTTTTGGCGCGTCCGGGCCCACAATAAAATCAGGTCCCCCAAGAAAGTAAAAATGCAGAATGTGATCCTCAAACATGAATGCGGAGTTAATCAATTCCCTGATTTTTTTTGCAGCCGGAGGCGGGTCAACATTATACAGATCATCCAGAGCTTTCCCTGATGCCATGTGGTGGGTTGTCGAACAAACTCCGCATATTTTTGTTGTAATCCTTGGCAGTTCTTCCGCTAATCTGCCTTCGCAGAACTTCTCAAATCCTCTCAACTCCGGCACCTGGAAAAATGCTCTGTCAACATTTCCCGCTTCATTCAGGAAAATATCTATTTTTCCATGTCCTTCAAGACGGGTAATAGGATCAATGACAATTCTCTTTTTCATTTTACACTTTCCTTGAAACCCCTCATTTTTAAAACTAAGTTTGTGAAAATCTTCCTTCACAAATAACCCGATCAATTAAGTCTGTGCGGGCGGGTTATCATAAAATTTTGTTCCAAGAGAGGATGCTAAACTATACATATAAAATAATCCAACCGGATCTACCACCGAATCTAATATACTCCGTATCTCTTCATAGTCTTCGCTATCGATAATTGAAGTAAGCGCGGAAAGGAACTTTGCCCCCTGGTCTTTTACAGATCCGGAAGGCCCAAAACATCCCCTGCACGGCATGTTGGCATTTAAACATCGTTCCCCGCATCCTGAACGGGTTGCCGGTCCCAGGCAGATCACACCCTCAGCAAGGAAACATTTGTTTTCAGGAATCTCGGTAAAGGAAATCCTCTCAATCCTTTTTATAGCAATTTTTTCCGGTTTACTTTCCTTTCTCGGACACGTATCACACAGGGGCTTGTCCGGTGCGAGAATCTCTCCCCTGGCAGGGAGGGTTCCCTTAAGAAGAGCATTTACCGCATCCAGTATAAGATCCGGCGGCGGAGCACACCCGGGGATATAATAGTCAACATCAACTGCATGGTCTAAAGGCTTCACTGCATCGTAGAATTCGGGGAGCGTCAACGTTCCCTGCTCTAATTTAAATCGAGTTTCAGGCATAATATTTTCCGGATTAACAACAGACGGCAGCTCTCGATAAATTAATTTAAATATCTCATCTTTACTATGCAGATTTGCCAGTCCGGGGATCCCTCCAAGATGTGAGCAGGAGCCGAAAGAGATGATGAGCCGGGACTTTCTCCTCAAGAGATTCACCATCTCTTCCTGCTCTTCCGTTCTTACAGAACCATTAATAAAAGAAGCGTTTATCTCTCCATCGGAGAGGCTTTCTACATCGCTTTTCTTAAAATCAAGCGCAACAGGCCAGAAAAGAATATCAGCAGCTTCAATAACAGAAAGTAAATCTTCCGCAAGATCCACCACAGCTTCCTCACAGCCCCCGCAGGATGCGCACCAGTAAAACGCTATCTTGGGTTTATCCATATTAATCCTCTCCTGTTCATGCCAGAGACCATTTTTTTTGTCCTTCAATATAGAGATCATTTCCGTAACAATCATTTATTACTATGAGGGGCATGTCCTTTACTTTAAGTCTTCTTACAGCTTCTGTTCCAAGTTCGTCAAAGGCGATTACTTCAGCTTCAACAATTGATTTTGATATCAGGGCCGCAGCTCCCCCTGTTGCTCCAAAATATACCGCGGAATTCATTTTCATTGATACAACAACATCCTTTGAACGGGGACCTTTTCCAATCATTCCCCTGACGCCTCTATCAAGTAACAGGGGTGTATAGGGATCCATTCTATAACTTGTCGTAGGGCCTGCTGCACCTATCACATATCCCGGTTTTGCAGGAGAAGGACCGACATAATAGATAACACTTCCTTTAAGTTCAAAGGGGAGAGGTTCATTCATTGCAATTAAATCCACCAGTTTTTTATGCGCTGCATCCCTTGCTGTATAGATAATACCGCTCAGTAAAACCTGGGTTCCAATGTGCATCTCTTTTATTATTTTATTTTCCAGGGGCGTTTCAATTTTTAATACACTCATTGCCATTCCTCAAATATGTTTGATTCAGAATGTAAATGATTTGCTCCGGGCAGCATTACACTGTATATTTACTGCTGCGGGAAATGAAGCAATATGCCTGGGAAACACCTCTATAAACAGATCAAGCGCTGTGATTCTTCCGCCGAGCCCTGCCGGGCCAATACCCAGCCTGTTTACCTCTTCAAGCCATTCAACTTCATACTCTGCTATTTTTTTATCCCGGTTGCGTTCACCAATCTTTTTAAAGAGAGCTTTTTTGGCCAGGTACGCCACATAATCAAAGGTACCGCCCATTCCAACACCTATCAGTATGGGAGGGCATGGATTCGCTCCCGCTGACTTAACTGTTTCTATCACAAATCTTTTTACTCCGCCCACGCCGTCAGCAGGTTTCATCATCTTTATTCTGCTCATATTCTCCGAGCCGCCCCCCTTGGGAAGAACCGCTATTTTTACCCTGTCTCCTGGTACAATTTCCGTATGTATAATCGGTGGAGTATTATCTTTTGTATTCTCAGGTGCTGTTAACGGATTTCTAACAATCGATTTTCTTAAATTGCCTTCAGTGTACGCTTTTCTCACACCTTCCTCTATTGCACCATTCAAAGAGCCACCAGTAAAAGCAACACCCTGCCCGATTTCAATAAAAATCACGGTAAATCCCGTATCCTGACATATGGGGATGGATTCGTTTCGTGCAATTTCCGCATTTTTTATAAGCTGCTCAAATACAGCCTTTCCACCCGGTGATTCTTCCTTATCCCTGTACCTGATAAACGCTTCTTTGAGATCCTCATTTATATCTATGCACGCTTTAATGCACAATTCTTTGACTATGCCTGTCACTTCATTTACATCAATGAAACGCATCTGTGTGAGCTCCCTGTTTCTATTCAATTTTATTAAAACACCGTTCGGTTAAAACTCTTTATTAATATCCCCCATAAATCCATTCTTCATCAATACCTGTGTCTCATCTCTTGCTGTTTTAATAATTGATTCAGCTGTTTTATAGAGATCTTCTTTTTCCATTATTTTTTCAGAAATCCCCTGCTCTATAGCCTTCATTCCAACTGCTGTTGCTACCCTTGGAAACACGTCCCATTCATCCATAGTGGGAATTATATAGTCCTCACTTAAACCTCTGTCTTCAGCAGTCCTGGCCAGCTCATTCGCTGCTTCTATGCACATTTCATCGGTTATTGTTTTAGCCCGTACATCAAGAACACCTCTGAATATACCGGGAAACCCCAGTGAATTATTAACCTGATTTGGAAAATCACTTCTTCCGGTTGCGACAATCATTGCACCTGCCTCTTTTGCTTCCCATGGCCATATTTCGGGCACGGGATTGGCACAGACAAATACTATAGCTTTCTTTGCCATATTTTTAATCCATTCTTTTTTAACTGTTCCCGGACCGGGTTTTGAAAGCGCAATCAGCACATCCGCTCCCTTCAAGGACTCCCATATGGGGCTATCGTTCTCATACTTATTCGTTATCTCACAGATTTTCCATTTTTCATATAAAGACGGGTTATTTTTTATATCCGATCTCTTTTTATGAAGCGGTCCTTTAGAATCATAAATTATACAGTTGCCGGGAGCGGCCCCTGCCTGAAAAATAACATCCGCTATCCGGATATTGGCAGCTCCGGCTCCCATGAAGATAATATTCACATCTTCAATGTTTTTTTCTGTAACCTTTAATGCATTGATCAAACCTGCAAGCGTAACTGCAGCAGTTCCCTGCTGATCATCATGCCAGACAGGTATTGAACACTCTTTTCTTAATCTCTCAAGGATATAAAAGCATTTCGGCTGTGCAATATCTTCGAGGTTAATTCCTCCCAGGGTCGGCTGCAGGAGCTTAACTGTCTCAATAAACGTATCGGCATCCTTTGTATCAAGACATATCGGAAAGGAATCGACTCCTCCAAGGTATTTATAGAGCAGGGCCTTCCCTTCCATAACAGGAATCGCGGCTTCTGGCCCAATGTCACCCAACCCCAAAACTCTTGTACCGTCTGAGATGACAGCTACAGTATTCCATTTACAGGTGTATTCATACACAAGTTCAGGGTTTTTTTCAATATCCCTGCATGGAGCCGCTACTCCGGGTGTGTACCATACATCAAAATCATGTAAATCCCTGATCCTGCATTTAGGTGTTACGGCTATTTTGCCTTTGTAATAAGAATGAAGCTTTGACGCCACTTCCAGTGGTTTTTTTGCTTTTGCTAAAAGTTCCTTTTCATTTTGGTTCATAATTTGTAGTCCTTTAATTTTGCAATAATTTTTTTATTTATTTCAGACATCTGCGCAAGGATCCCGACAATGTCCTGCTCTTCAGCATGTTCAATATGAATACCTGCCAGCACTACAGTCACCCTGTTTAAAGCTCTGGCAATAAGGTCGGCCAGGGGAGAAGCTATCCGGTCATCTTTATGACCAGTCAAATTGTACACAGAAACAGTACTGCTTGGCGAAGAATTGT
>SDBS01000529.1_pt1 | contig 37198 bp, 30 predicted proteins | sample 2277091 | NCBI WGS metagenome assembly SDBS01 (sample SAMN10404972, study PRJNA504765) | marine sediment metagenome | isolation source: marine sediment core GS10_PC15, 163 cmbsf | place: Arctic Ocean: Southern Knipovich Ridge | collected 2010
GGTAGGAACTCCTGAAAAATATAAAATATCATTGAGTGATAGTTTAATGTAACTAAAGAGATTAAGTAATAATTGATGATAAGAACAAGATACTGAAAGCCAAAAAAACTGCTGTAAAACCTGAGGTGGAGGGGGACGTGAAATCGTTCACTGTTAGATCCGTGAGGTCATATCCAAATTCTCTCAGTGCTTTTATTGTCCTTTTTATGTTTTCCACATTTTTCTTGATGAAAATATCAATATCCAATGTGGCTCTAGCGTAACCGTAAACGGGAAATGCTGTCGCCCCAATCACGACAAAAATGACATCATTTTCTTTTAATAATTGAAGCAGTTTTTCGGTGTCCATTGTTGATCAAATTGATTTTAAGTTCTCGACTTTTTGACAACATCAGTGAGAATCTTTGGGCTGAGCTTAAAGACAGTAAATAATCCAATTCGAATTCGATTTCCTTCTCTTCATCAAAATTTTTAAGGAGAAGGATTCTTCCCTTTTTTGATTGATTCATTCTTTTTTTTTATTCTATCAGATTTTGATGGACTTAATCACATCGATTGAGAGCTCGATTACGCTGGGCATTGAAGGACGGGTGCCCCCCAGGGTCGGTGTTCTTTATTACTTCAAAAAAGCAGTAGTTCTAGGGCTTGCTTTGGCTCAGTTTTCTATCTTGCCACTGCTTCCCCTCCTATTGTATGATATAAGAATATTAATTTAGAGAGGGAGTATCAAATGCTTGAAGCAGAAAGGAGTCAACATGACTGAAAAAGATAAACGCATTGATTACATCGAACTTCCTACTGTTGATCTCATGGAAGCCAAGCGTTTTTATGGAAAAGTATTTGATTGGACGTTTGTGGACTATGGTCCGGAATACACCAGCTTTAATGATGGCAGATTGGATGGTGGATTCAGAAAAGAACCGGCAGTTCAAATTGGTGGCCCTCTAATTATTATTTACTCTATAAATCTTGAACTCATACAAGAAAAAGTGAAATCAGCAGGTGGAACAATCATAAAAGAGATATTTGAGTTTCCGGGAGGACGACGTTTTCATTTTACAGATCCGAGCGGCAACGAATTGGCGATATGGTCAGATAAATAGTTCTCTTTCTTACTTCCAAGTAACTAGACCTGCGGCCTTCAGAACATCGAGGTGATCCAAAATGGTTTGGAGATCGGTTTCCTGTTTGAACTGAGTGTCCACCATTTTCTTCATATCTAAAGCACTGTTTTGACCATTACAAAGCAATTGGATTTCACTTGCAGACCGGAAAGACCGTCTGGCCGGTTGATCTTTCTTCATTTCCTTCTGTGCATTTGAAATCGCACTCCTATAGCCTTGATACCCATTCTCTTTGATCTTGTCTCTCGGAATTGGAACCAATTTTGAGGCTTTCTCCTCCAAAGGAGTTTTACTCAATCGAACCGGCTTGATTTGCAGCTGTTTAGCTCTGACATTCATTTGGGATTCCAATACAAGCAGACAAGATTTTTCGATCCCTTCAACAGCCGACTCAAGAGGTGAGAGGTCTTGAAGAAATAAGCTTTGATCACTCCCCAGTTCAGCAACTGACTCCAGGGTAGCCCTTTCACAGATGGCGGCAGCTTCGATATAACCACGGGTTTTTTTGTATACTAAAGCGAGCTGTTTTATATCGGCTCTTTGAAGTTCCTCGATTCCTCGAGCCAATTGATAACCGATACGTTTGGCTGCATTGGCCGTTATCTCAGCAGCGATGCGGAAGGCCAGTGGATCGTCTACCGTGGCAATTGTGTAGGATGTTGCGGCTCCAATGACAACAACTCTCTTCAGTTGAGTGGGATCAATCTTGTCAGGTCGGTCTTCAGAAGTGTGGAACCAAAAATCCGGCCAAGTATTCATGACGATCCCAGGCACTCCTACACCCCAATCATTAAATACCTCATGGTCGGAGGATCCCATATGAGTGCCCATGTAATAAGTGAATGGATCTTCGCTCCCGCTGGGGGCAACAATCCTTCGGGGATATTTCTGATCCATACTGTTTGTGACATTTGTCCGGTTGGTCTCTCCAATGTAGCGGTAATAATTTTCTAACACATCGTTGATATAATGGGCGTTTCCAAAAGTTGTCCGCATCATTGTCATAAACGAAAGACTCCGGGATAGTCCCAGACCAACCATGTCCAGGTTTATATTACACAGAGTTCTTTTCATTATCTCGGGGTGGGCATTTACCCAGCGGATTGTTCCTGAATACTCAGGAGCCCATAGAAAGCGGATGGTACGTTTGGGAGGAGGAATGGCTCCTCTGTCGATCAAGACCTTCAGTGTCCTTGCCATTTCCAGTATGGCCGCACAGCCTGAAATATTATCATTAGCTCCCTGCTTGGCATATCCCTCGAACAGATGGGCGCTGAAAATCACTTCCTGTGCATTTTGATCTGTTCCGGGAATGGACGCGACAACATCCTGAAGCTCATAATCCAACATGGTGGATTCAACCACGGCATGAACAAGAATCTTTTCTCTCCCTAGAAGACGATCTCTCAGGATGTACCCCTCCCGGGGAGGGATGTTGAATGCAAATTTAGCAGGAGTTTGTCCCCGTCCACGGATGCCTCGCCATGGGATCGCGAGAGAATCTTGAAGCGGTCGTGGGGAGTTGAAAGAAATAACACCAACCGCCCCCTTTTCAAGACATCCAAGCTGGTGGACCATACTTACTGAGCCCGAAGTGAGAAGAATTTTATCTTTGACTTCCAATCCTTCAAAATCTGCCCGGGTGCCGCGGCCAACCCATATAAGCTCTGCCTGTACATCGGCAGAATTGCTGCCTGTCGCCAGCATGGCCCTTAAATCTGTATAGGAAGCCAGTTTTTGACGGATTGGAGAGATTTCCCAAAGTTCTCCCCTGATTCCATCCCAAGTTTTTCCTCCTTTGTACCGGATTATTTCCGCATCTTCAAAGCCATATTCTATGAGACGGTCATAGACAAACTGAGCTTCAAGAAAAGTGTTTTTGTATTCATCCGGTTTTCTGTCTCTGTTGTAACCGGCCATAGCCAGAATGTGGTTAAATGCTGTCTCTCCAGAGGATTCCCCAATGATCTCATCCATCTGAGATTGTGGGAGAAATGTCCACTGGAACCAGGATGTCATTTGAGCCGTAACAAAAAGGGGCAAAATCAATAAAACAGATAAAAGCAAGATTCTTGATCCGTATCTCATAGATGTCCTCCTAGTATGGTTTAAAATGATATTTTAAAACCTTTATACAGTGGCAAAGCTTCTTCGAGATCTTAATTCCTTTCCTGAGATTTCGCTGTCTGGATTAGGTTATCAAAGAATAGATCAATATCTTCGTTAGTTAATTCGGGATTCGTGATGACCAGACGAATAACAAGATTTTTGTCCAAATGGGCATAGTTGACCATGGATTTGCCACTCCTTGCCAAATCTTCTCTCAATTTTAGATTAAACTGATTAAGATCGTTCCGTTGAGAAGGGAGATAGCGAAAACAGATGTTGACTGAAGACCGGGGAATCATAAGTTCCAGGGCGGGATTTTCTTTGACGATCTCTTCGGCATAGGCAGCCAGCTCAAAAATACGATTTATCCTTTGGGTATATCCTTTGTCACCGTAATACTTCCATGCCAGCCAGAGTTTTAGTGAATCCACCTTACGCCCACACTGCATTGATTTCGATCCCAAATCAAAGGTCCCGTAGACCTCATCGTGAAATATATAATCCGCACCTTCGACAGAGTTTGTTCTTAACAGATGGCCCCGTTCTCTTACTAGAAATATCGAGCATATGATGGGAAGTCCCATCAATTTGTGGGCATTCCAAACAAAGGAATCGGCTTTTTCAAGCCCCTGCATGAGGATGCGGTATTTGGGGCTGAGAAGGGTCGATCCTCCAAAAGACCCATCGACGTGGAGCCAGAGGTTGTACTGCTGTGTGATAGGGACAATCTTTTCCAGGGGATCAAAAGCCCCTTTGACCACGGTCCCGGCTGTGGCCCCCACAAAGAACGGACGTTCACCTTGTTGAAGGCTTATTTCAATAGCTTTAGCAAGCTCGGAAGGAATCATTTCGCCCAAGTCATTGGTTTTGACTTTTCGGACACTCTCGGTTCCAAGCCCCAAGATATTGGCATTTTTTTCAAAGGAGTAATGGCTTTCCTCGGAAATAAAAGCCGTGAGTCTAGAGGAATCGGAAAATCCTTCCTTTTTCAAGTTAGGCAGGGCTCGGTTGCGCGCAATCATCATTGCCTGCAGATTGCCGTTGCTGCCTCCGGACAACAAGAGTCCCTCGGGTTTTTCAAATCTGCAGATGGCACCCATTTTTTCAATAAGCTCAGTTTCCATCAAGGTGGCCATGGGGGCAACTTCATAAGTGTACATGGACGTATTGGTCAAGCTTGTGAACAGCTCCCCCAAAAGTCCTGGGAAAGAGAATCCCGACCAAAGCTGGTTGAAAAACTGGAGGTGGCCGGTTCGCACGGAAAAAGACAGGTACTGTTCGATAATTCCGTAGAGTTCCTCCATAGAACATCCATCCTCGGGAAGGGACAGGTCGATTTTTTGACGCAGCTCATCGGGTGGGAGATGGTGTGTGACAGGGGTATTTGGATTATCCTTCTCTTCTATATAATTATTGACAATATCGATCAAACGCTGGTCAAAAATCGGCTTCCTTTTATCCATGACTGTCTCTGTCTTTTAACTCGGGAATGCATTTATCATGGCAAGTCTAAGTCTCCAGGTCAAGCCCTGGATTGACAAAGACACAAAATCCATCTAACAATAAAGAACCATGAAAAAGTTCCTTAAAGCCTTAATCCCCTCTCCATTGCTGAAGTTTCTGCGGATCTTCTGGATCGATGTCTATGACCTGATCAAGGGCACACGCTTTAAATTCCCAAAGGATTCCGCTTCAAACCGGTCAGATGGAAAATCCTGGCCTGAGAAAATAACCATCTTTCAGAGGATCAATGTCAGTGACTGGGCAGAAAACAAAAAGTATAATCTCCTTCTGGCCATTTCAAAATTTCAAAACCTGCCTATTTCTCCCGGAAAAATCTTTTCCTTCTGGCACACGATTGGCAATCCCTCAAAAAAAGCGGGATATAAAATCGGGATCAACATCATAAAAAACCAATTGGATTTTGATTATGGCGGTGGATTGTGTCAGCTTTCGGGACTGCTTTACCATCTCGCATTGACGGCGGGGCTATTTATCATAGAAAGACATCCCCATTCCGTCGATCTCTACACAGACGAGACGAGATACACGCCGCTGGGAGCGGATGCCACAACCGCCTATGGATATAAAGATCTGAGATTTCTGAACAATTTAGAAATTCCTATAAGTTTCCGGATCAAGATTGAAGGCAATCAGTTGATCGGATCCATCTGTGCTGCTGAATCCCTTAAAGAACACGAACTCAAGTTCAACAAAATCGTTGTGGATAATAGAGAAGAAGTGGACACTCTAAGACGCATTGAATCGGGTGAGTTTAAAGTTATCACCAAGCAGTCTTATCTCATCTCTGACCACGACCAAATCCTCTAGCCGTGTTATCGGATTGGGCGGACACGATCCCTGAACCAGCGCCGGTAAGTCAGCATCTTTTCAACTTGGTCGGCCGGAGCATGGCGTGAACAGGAGGACAACTCTTTACTTCCTTGGGGCGCTCCCCAACGGATCTCAATACAGTCATTGGGATTGTAGCCCATCTCAAGCGCTTTCATTCGGTCGATAATATCTGCTAGAGAGAGTTTCTGTCTTACATCATCAGAACGAGTATAAGAGATAGTGTACTCCTGAGCCAATTGATTATGAAGTTTCTCCATTTCAACTTTTACAGTCTGAGGAGTCATTTCGCCAGGGATTTGGAAGGCTTGTGGATTTCGTATTATTTTCTCTGGAAAATCGAGCAGAACATCCAGCGCAATCAATACACGCATATCACGTGAAGGTGTCGAATAATCCTCCCAGGGTCCCAAAGTCTGAAATATTCCTGATCCAGATGGCATGGGGATTACGGCATATCCTGTTTCCTTCAAAAAAGCTTCGCCTTTTTCAACAGAAATCTGCCGGGATTTAAGCTGCTCAAACACCGCCTCATGCAGTTCCCTGAAGACACTTGCCGGATCCAGAGGTTGAGGATTGATTAGGCTGTCTATAGTGTCATAGAACACATCCGGATCGAGGTTTTTCTGTTCGGTGGAGAAGTTTCCGTAATCCATACGCTCCGCAATTTCTTTGTTGTTGAGAAGTCGAAACGCACCTTTTTCTTCCACGATGGGCCGAAAGGCCTTAAAACCCGGTTCGCCAATAACTTTGCGGTTGGTGAAAAGAAAGGTTCCCTGCCAAAATCGTTTTAGGGAAATGGTCCCGTCTGGCTGGGCATCCACGGCAAGGAGTTTTCCCGATTGTTCAGATGTCTGAGGAATCCAGTGGACAAGAGTTAGCGTATGGCCGTAGGGATCGGCAAACACAACTCCAGGTCTAAGCTGAGTTTTCATTAATTTTACAGGGTAAAGATCGGTCGTATTATCAGCAAGTGCCGTTCGTGCACTGCCGGAGTGAACCGTATTCATTATTGACATTAAGAAGGTTTGAAAAGCCTGGATATCGTTGTCTCCATATTCACGGGGCTCATGATTGGAAATCCACTCCGTACACAGGGGAACTCCCAGTCTCCCTCCCCAATCACACTTATGGAAACCAAAGGGGAGGCCGAGCTTCCAGGAGAAATATGCACGGAGAAAGTAAGGATTATCGGCACAATCAGGCCTCATCGCCAACTTTTCATCTTCATCAAGATCCAAGTGGTTGTAGAGCAGATTTCTTTTTGAATCACTCATCACCTCTTGTAAATTCCCCCAATAGGCTCCTTCCTTTTCTTCCAGAAAAAGAAACTCAAGCCAAGCCGAATAGAGGTTTTCGACTTCCCTGCTCCACTGCCTTTTTGTGTTCCAAATGGAGGGACTTTCTTCTCTTGGGACTTTTTTGGAATCCACATCAAAAGAAGCAGAAGAAAAGGTTTCACCGTCTCGTTTTAAATCAATCCGGTAAACTCCTTCAGAGGGAATGTTATATGTCACGAATACCCAGGAGGGAAATCCTCCACTCCTGTGTTCATGCAGCGGATTGAGAACTCCTTGCGGCGAGACCGCTTCAATTTTCAGCCCGGTCAAATCTTCTTCAAAGACCAAAAGAATCCGCACCACTTCTCCAGGCATAACAATTTGAGGAGAGATCAAAACGGATTGAGAATCAAATGTCGCGTTGTCTGCCTTTAAAATTACAGCAAATAAGGCTGAAAATAATAGCAGCAGGCCAACAAAAAGTCTTTTTTTCATGGGCTCTTAGTCCTATTCCTATGGCCTTCTATCTCACTTTCCATTCTCTAATGCCTGCAGAAAAATATTCCTGGAGTTTAGTTTCCAGGCGGAGAGCAGATGCAGGGATGCGAATGGTCATTTACGGCTTTTCGAGGCAGTGGGGGATTCCGGTAGAGGCCGGGCCAGGGCTTCCTCCCGAGAAAGCCAGACCGCCATCTCACCCGGCCCGCGGTGAGCCCAGGCATAATATGGGATCGCCGTAAATTCCTGTGTTTCCCTACGGACAGTTGTCTCATCCTCATATTCAAACAGAGCCATAGCTTGACCTTTGATCACAGTAATGCCGTTGAGTAGATCGTTCTGCATCTCGGTCAAAAGCTCAATATCATCCGATAAGACAAGATTGCTGACATGTCCCAAGTTGTCTGGCCATTCGGCGCAGTAAACTATAGGACCTCTGATAAGAGCGATCTTTCCTCTATTCTCCTTCACTTCAGGGTGGCTCTCCACACGCCTGACCTGCATAGGCAGGTTCAGTTCGATCGTGTCCCCCCCTTTCCAGCTTCTCTGAATTGGAACATACCCCTTGTCCATGCTCAAAGGAATTGTTTCACCATTCACCTTTAGAGTAGGGGCCTCATCGCTGCTATTAATAAAGTGATAGAGATCACTGGGAACGGGCTGTTCTAAAGCCCAACCGGGGATACGGACATGGACGGTAAACTTCATTACAGATTCCGGCTCGAGCCTGATCCGGACTTTTCCCTCCCAGGGATATTCGGTCTCCTGGATCACTGAAATATTATTATTATTCATTACAATGTTCGTCTCGCTGTCCACAAAGAGGTTGATGTAGAGCGTTTTTCCCCTCTGAGCATAGACATAGCCCGGAATTGAGGGCATAAACCGTGAAATATTGGAGGGGCAGCAGGCACAGTTAAACCAGGAGCTGCGTTCATGCTGGCCGAAGGACTCGAGAGGATTGGGATAGAAAAATAAATCCCCGCTGAGGGCCACACCCGAAAGCATACCGTTGTAGATCACTTTCTCAAGAACATCGATATATTTGGCATCTCCATGAAGGAGAAACATCCTGTGATTCCAGAATGCATTGGCAATGGCCGCACAGGTTTCTGCGTAGGCGGATGCATTGGGGAGTTCATAGTTGGGGCCAAAGGCCTCTCCTCCTCCCCTGGCTCCTATCCCCCCAGTGATGTACATCTTTTTTGACACCACATTCTCCCAGATTTGGTCAACCGTCCGGATGTAACCGGCATCTCCTGTCAAAGCCGCCACATCGGCAATCCCCGAATACATATAGGCGGCTCGCACGGCATGTCCGACGGCCTCATCCTGCTCCAGAATCGATACATGATCCTGTGAATATTGTCCAAAAAGCTCTCTCCCCTCTTCTCTTCCCCTCCCGTCGAGAAAGTGTTTTGCCAAATCCAAGTATTTTTGATCTCCGGTGATACGATAGAGTTTGACAAGGCCGATTTCAATCTCCTGATGACCTGGAACTCCGACTTTTTTCCCGGGACCGAATACACTTGTGATCAGATCCGCGTTTTTTATGGCTAAATCCAGCATGTTTCTCTTTCCTGTTGCCAGATGATGAGCCACGGCCGCTTCATAAAAATGACCCATATTGTAGAGTTCGTGGCCAAGATAGAGGTTGGACCAGCGGGCTCCTTCTGTCCACTGGACCGGGGGATCTTGTTCGATTGTCCGCGCAGTATAGAGATATCCATCCTCCTCCTGGGCAGCGGCAATTTTTTCAATGAGCTCGTCCAGAGATCCTTCTAACTCAGGATCGCGCCGGATGTTTAAGGCGTAGGAGGCCCCTTCGATGATTTTATAAACATCGGAATCATCAAAAGGATAAATACTGCAGAATTCTCCTTCTGCTGCCCCGCCGGCAATTTCGAAATTATTGATGCGGCCCGTCTCTTCACACTGATCCAAGGCAAAAGGAATAGTCACTTTCCTGTTCGTTTCGAGTCTCGGCAGCCAGAAATTGTCGCTGAAATGGACAGAGGTAAATGTGACCGGTTGATAGGGATAGTCGACCCGAGTTTGTCTTCGGCAGGAGAAACAGGAAAGCAGCCAAACAGAAATACATACTGCCGTCAAAAGGATTTGTATTTTTTTCATTCCTTCGTCTCCTTTTTCGATTTTTATCTATTCTATCATCAAATTTCTAGCAAAAAAAATAAGCGGATGATATTTTTTACCTATGTGATAGGAAAAAAAAGGAGGAATCAGATGAGAATGAAAGGCATTCAAAGAAATGGCCGGATATCCGTAGCGATCATACCGGCAGCACGTGCGGCTTTCAGCCCGATTTCTCCATCCTCAAAGACCTGGCAGTCACCGGGATGAAGCTTGAGCTGCCACGCGGCTTCAATCAAAATATCAGGGGCCGGTTTCGGTTTGACATGATCATCGGCAGTTAATATCACGTCAAACAGGTCATCCAGACCGATAATTTCTAATGTCATTAGGACATTGATCCGGGTTCCGCCAGACACAACCGCCATCGGAAGCTTTCCATAAAATGTATTTACGATCTCCACAACAGGCTCAATCGGCTTTACGTCTTTGAGCTTGCTGCGAAAACGATTGTGTTTCTCTTCAAGGAATTCCCAGCAGTCCACATTCTCTTCAAACTTCTCATTAAACAGCTCGATGATGTGTTTCTCCTTCATGCCTTTAAGAGGTTGAAGAAATGCTTCAGGACAAGTTTTTCCAAATTTGGAAAAAGCCTCATGCCAGGCTTCAATATGAAATCCCATAGTGTCAGCCAAGGTTCCATCACAGTCAAAAATTAAGCCCTTGGTATTTTTGTCAACTGGAATAGATTTTGTTCCCATCTTCACAACCCTATCAGGTTAATTTAACATAATGATATATAATTTGGGAACTCATGTCTATTCCCTTAAAGCTGCTCTCTCTCCCTCCATGTAAATTAAAGCTTTGATCACACCGTCGGCATAACTGGAGGCAAGCTCGAAGGCTTTTTGAGTTTCGTTTAAAGAAAAAGCGTGTGTCGCCATAAAATCCACACTCACACGATTCTCTTGAATAAGAGAGATCGCCTCTGAGACACACCTGTTCTGCCGGCGAATATTTTGCAGCACAATTTCCTTCCGGCGGATTTTATGGACATCGAACAAAATCCGATCCGTTTCCGGAATCCCGACGATTAAAAGTTTCCCTCCAGGCTTGAGGAGTTCAACGGCCAGATCGAGCGCATCCTGATCTCCACAGCACTCAAAAACCGCATCCAGTAAGAGAGGTTCTCTCTCCTTAATATTCTTTGTTATGTCGGTTTTTTCCGGATTAGCGGCCCATAATGCCCCAACCGTCTTTGCCACCTCAAGGCGGCTATCAATCTTGTCTGTCATGTACACACGAGAAATCCCCTTTGCTCTGGCGGCAAGGGCTGTACTTAAACCAATAGGCCCTGATCCAAGAATCCCAATCGACTGAACACCCGTCTGGCTTATAAAGTTTACTGCATAGAGCCCGATAGCGAGGGGCTCGACCAGTACTCTATGCGCGGGAGTCATATTTTGGGATACTGGAAAACAGTTGTCTTCAGGCAGAATATAAAATTCTGAAAGACACCCATCCATCTGCCCCGGGCATCCAAGAAAACGGAGATTTCGACAGGTGTGTCTGCGATTGACTAGACACTGGTCGCACAATCCACATGAAACGGCAGGATCGATGACAACCCGATCTCCCTGTTTTACACCTGTACAACCCGGCCCAACGTCTTCCACTACGGCCGCACATTCATGCCCGAGGGTAAATGGATAGTGGACCACCTGGTCCCCAATATTCCCGGTTTGAAAGTAATGAATGTCCGACCCACATAATCCTACGGCTTCAATCCTGAGCAAGACATCGGTTGGATTTTTAATTTGAGGTTGTGGAATATCGGAAATTTCCAGCTGACGAATTCCTGTCAGATGAACGGTTTTCATTTTACTCGAATGGATTCTCTGTCGGAAAAAGCTGACGGGGAGGTCTGTTGAAATCAAAACTTTTGACTCCCAGCATTTTTGCGGCGCTAAAAAGAGTTCTGCCTATATGCTGGAAAGCCACTGCCGTGTGATGAGGGAATCTTTTTTCGATGAGAGCATGGCGGTAAAAACGTGCCATTTCATGGATCGCAAAAATACCGATACTGCCAAAAGACTTAGGATCGATATCCAGGATTTCGCCCTCAGCAGCATAGGCCCTCAGTTGGCTATCGGCCGTCGATTGAAGCCTGAAAATTGTAATGTTGCCAGGACGGATTCTGCCTTCTAAAGTTCCCCGAGTAATATCGGGTTTTCCCTCTGGTTCCATAAGCCTGTTCATAATCAACTGGTACTTCATCTCCCCTTGAAGCAGGCAGGATCCGGCCGTATTCCCGCAGTGAAATCCCATAAAGAGATCATTCGATTTATAATTTTTAGTCTTTTCTCCGGCATCTTTATACATATCGTCGGGAACAGTATTATTGATATCGAGGAGTGTGGCTGGCAGCTCGGTCGCACATGTCAAGATATACTCGCTTAGGGCTCCGTAGATATCCACTTCACAAGCGATTGGGATCCCCTGGGCGGTCAGGCGCGAATTGACAAAGCATGGGACAAAGCCAAAATAGGATTCAAAAGCCGGCCAGCACTTATTGGCAAAGACCGCATAGTGAGAGGATCCCAGATTGTCCCTAAAAAATGTCTTTAACGCCACTTCATACATGGCCAGCTTTGGAAGAAGATCGGGATACGTATTTCCGACACCTAAATCGGCGGACATTTCTTGGGCGACTTTCTCAACATCCGGATTTTCCTTAGCTTTCAGAAAAATATCATAAAGATCCAATTCGCTGTTTTCCATGACTTCAATGCCCAGGTCATAGAGAGGTTTTATCGGTGCATTGCAGGCATAAAAATCCTGAGGTCGTGGTCCAAAGGCAAAGATTTTGAGTTTTTTTAGGCCGAGTAATATTCTGGCCACGGGAAGAAAATCTTCGATTTTTTTGGCGATATCTGCGGCAAGGCCTACAGGATTCTCGGGGATATGGGGCTTCAGATGCCTTAATCCAATATTATAGGACACATTGAGCATCCCGCAGAAAGCATCGCCTCTGCCTTGAATAAGGTTTCCCCCTGATTCTTCGGCAGCTGCAACAAACATCACCGGTCCGTCGAATTTTTGGGCCAGCCAAGTGGTTGGTCCCTCCGGACCGAAATTACCAAGGTAGAGAACTAAAGCATTAACATCTTTCTCAGAAAGCTCTCCCAAGACTTTTATGGCATCCTTTTCATTTTCGACAACCATATCGATGGTCGAGAGGACAATCTTCCGTTTTCCGCATTCCAGGACGACTTGATCTCTTCTGTTTCCCGACAGCTCAACAGGGAAACAATCCCGACTGACCGCAACAATCCCTAGATTGACCTTGGGAATATTGTTCATTGTTTATCTCCCGTTTTTTTTTGACCATAGTAAGCATCCGGTCCATGTTTTCTCAAAAAATGCTTGCGAAGGAGGTAATCCGGGAAAGGAATGCCTTCTGGCCGAAGAAGAAATGTCCCAAAAGCCATCTTGGCCACATCCTCCAGGGCGACACTGTTGAACAGCGCTTCATCAGGACTATGCCCCCAGGTGAACGCTCCATGGCCAACAACGAGTACAGCGGGCATTTTCAAGGGATCGATATGTTCAAATCGTTCGACAATCACTTTTCCGGTTTTCACCTCATAACCTGAATCGACCTCATCCTCCGTCATCATCCGTGTGACGGGGATATCACCATAAAAATGGTCGGCATGTGAAGTCCCGAGACACGGAATGCTCTGGTTGGCTTGAGCAAACATGGTAGCATAGACACTGTGGGTATGTGCCACTCCGAAAAGGCCGTCAAAAGCTTTGTATATTTCCAGATGAATCGGCGTATCAGAAGAAGGAGAGAGCTGACCTTCGACTTTTTGTCCATCCATATCGACAACAACCAGATCATCGGGTTTCAGTTCCTTATAACCGACACCACTGGGTTTTATGACAAGAAAATCTCTATCCGCACTCAGGCCGCTGACATTGCCCCAGGTCAATGCCACTAGTTTATGTTTAGCCAAAGCCTGATTGGCTTTCAAGACTTTAATTTTTAATTTTCCGAGCATGAATCCTCCTGTCTCTCTGTGTCTCTCTCAAAGCAATTAGACCCTTCATCACATGAGATAGTGAACCTGACCAGGAAGATGTTCCAAATGCATTATGAAGCTGGCGGTAGAGCTTAAATATGTCCTTGTAAACAAAGTGATTGTTTTTGTCCGGCCGAAAAACTTCTCCAATCCCTGTCACGGCCTGTTGAGCCTCTTCGACAGTTTTAAACCCTCCCCGTTCGGGTCCGGCTGCAACAGCACCAAAAATAGCCGCACCTAATGCACAAGTCTGATCGCTTTGAGAAACCTTCATGGGCCTTCCTGTAATATCGGCATAGATCTGCAAAAGAAAAGGATTCTTAGTCGCCAGTCCGCCGCAGTTGATGATCTCGTTGACCGTCACACCATATTCTTCAATCCGGTCGATAATGGTCAGGGCACCGAATGCTGTGGCCTCTATCAATGCGCGGTAAATCTCATGCGCCTGGGTATGAAGAGTTTGTCCGATGAGAAGACCGCTGAGACGGACATCAACAAGAATGGTGCGGTTGCCGTTATTCCAATCCAGAGCCAAAAGTCCATGCTCTCCGGGCTTCTGCCGTGATGCTTCTTTTTCCAGATTTTTAAATTTGTTTTCGACAGTTCGCCCATAAGAGTCCGGAACAAGGTGATGGACAAACCATAAGAAAATATCACCGACAGCCGACTGCCCTGCTTCAATCCCCAAAAATCCGGGAAGGACGGAGCCGTCCACGATACCGCAAACGCCGGGAATATCGGCCAATCCCTTATTTCTGGGAAAAACCATTATGTCACAGGTGCTCGTCCCCAGGATTTTAACGAGTGTCCCCTCTTTCACGCCCGCTCCGACGGCACCCATATGGGCATCGAAGGCTCCCACAGCAATTGCAATACCTGGCTCCAATCCAAAATTTTCCGCCCAATCCCTGCATAGATATCCTGCTAATTGATCAGAAGACACTGCTTTTGTATATAGCCTGTCCCTGAGCTCTCCGAAATCGGGATCGAGGTCGGACAAAAATTCTTTATCGGGCAGCCCTCCCCATGTTTCGTTATACATAGCCTTGTGCCCGGCCGCACAGATACTGCGGACTATAGAGCCCGGTTTTGTACTGCCGGCAAGGACGGCGGGGATATAATCACAAATTTCGACAAAGCTGTATGCAGCCTTAAAAACTTCGGGAGATACGTTTTTGCATCGCAGGATTTTGCTCCAGAACCACTCTGATGAATAGATTCCCCCTATCTTGGTTAAAAATTGGGGTTGCTTTTCTGCTGCTAATTCGGTAATTCGAGCCGCTTCGGCAAAGCTGGAATGGTCTTTCCAAAGCCAGACCATCGCATCCAGATTGCCCTTAAACTTGGGAATTTGAGACAACGGCAGTCCTTCTTCATCGACCGGCATGGGACTGCTTCCCGTAGTATCGATACCGATGCCTATGATTCGCGTTCTATCAAAACTCGAGTCGACATCTTTGGCCCGATCCATTGCACCTCGAACACTTTCTAGCATACTAAAAAGATAATCTTCCGCCTCCTGTCTGGCAACATTGGGATCCTTGGAATCAAGAAAAATCCCCTCCTGCCCGGAAGGGTACGGAACGACCTGGCTGGCCAATTCTTGACCATTATCCAAATCTACAATTAAAGACCGGCAGGAGTTGGTCCCAAAATCTAATCCCAGAGAATATGTTTTCATTTTATCTGGCGATCACAAGAGGTGAAAAGCAAATCAGGATTATCGCGATAATGGAGAGAACGACAAAAGACAGCACCAGATCCCCTTTAGTCCAGCTATCACTGGATGCTTTTTTATCCTCGGACATTGTGGTCCCATAGGTGAGACCGTTGATTTTTTCATAGGCCGGAGCTCGGCTGAACATACTGAAACTGATCATCAGTGCTATGCACACCAAAAACAGGTAGACACAAAAATACAGGAAATTGATATCTGCAAATGTATGCAGCCAGCCGCTGAGATGCTTTTTGTTGAGCTCAGCAATCAAGCGAAGAATCCCGATTATAAATCCTCCTATGAGCGCCGCATGAGCACCTCTGGCATTGATCCTCTTCCAGAATATCCCAAGAAGAAAAACGGCCGCAATTGGTGGGGCCAGGTAGGCCTGTACGCTCTGCAAATAATGGTACAGCTCTCCCGAGATAAATTTCATGAACGGAATCCAAAGGATTCCGGAAACGACAACTATTCCTGTAGCCACACGGCCGACATAGACCAGACGTTTCTCAGAGGCATCCGGCCTGATCTTTTTATAGATATCCATTGTAAAGAGTGTCGAACAGGAATTGAAAACAGCCGCAAGGGAACTCATGAGAGCGGCCAAAAGGCCTCCCACGACGAGACCTCTCAGGCCAACAGGAAGGAGGAGTTTGACCAGCAAGGGGAACGCTTGATCGGATGCAGCCAATTGAAGCTGACCTGTCTTTGAAAGAGCAAAAGCCGTAATTCCGGGAATAAAGAATATGAAAAACGGAAAAAGCTTTAAAAATGAGGCAAAGATGGTCCCGCGCCGTGCCTGGGTTTCACTCTGGGCCGCCAAAGTTCGCTGCACAATGCATTGATCTGTACACCAGTACCAGATCCCGACTATGGGAGGCGCCAAGACCATGCCCAGCCATGGAAAATCAGGATGGTCCAGAGGGAGAAAGAGGTTGAATTGTTGGCTTCCGACAATTGAAACAAGTTTGCTCCAACCTCCAATCTTAATCAATCCCAGAATCGTAACCGTGATCGATCCTATTAATAGAACAATGGCCTGAAGGGTTTCCGTGTAGATAACAGCTTTAAGTCCACCCATGACAGTATAGAGGCCCGTGAATAGGACTGTGATCAATGCACCAGTCCAGAAATCGATCCCCATCAGAGCCTGAAAAACTACGGCTCCGGCATAAACGGTGACCGAAACTTTTGTCAGAATATAGGCAACAAGTGATATAATGGAAAGTATCCAGCGGGCTGTGGGTGAATAACGCTTTTCCAGAAATTCCGGCATCGTAAACACACGGCTCCTCATATAAAACGGCACAAAAACCCAACCCAAAAGAAGAATACACCAGGCATGGAGCTCATAATGCCCCATGGCCACACCGCTTTTGGCCGCCGTTCCTGCAAGTCCAACGATGTGCTCAGAGCCGATGTTTGAAGCAAATATGGATGCCCCAATAACAAACCAGCCCACATGTCGGCCGGCTAAAAAATAATCTGTCGGAGAATCCTGTTTTTGCCGGGTCACCCACCACGCAATCCCGAGCAAGAGAGAAAAATAAAACGCGATAATGATCCAGTCTAGAGTTTGCATTCCCGCCACGTCTATTGTCCTTCCTTCTTCAGATACGGATTATTATTTACTACTAATCTCTCAAACATGTCAAACAAGAATTGGGGCCTGGCTTTGATTATGTGAATTATTTGTTTGAAATAATTCACATAATCAAAGCCAGGTCCCAATTCTTGTTATACGATCCTTCCTCCTTTATAATAAGTTTGAAGATGAGTGTCACAGCTGTCGATAGGATCGGAGATGTTAAAATCTACGGCAGCGGCCAAGTCGGAGGGAAAGGAGCAGGCCTTATCAAAATAAACGAATGCAACATCCCTAAGGCTCACAAACTCAGAACTCGAATTCTCACGACAATTTTTTATGACCGGTTTCGCGATCTTGGTGGAAAATTCGGAGAAGAAGAGCTCGAAACTATTGAGTCCATCCTCAATAAACTAGGAAATATCCCGATCAGTGTCCGTTCCTCAGCGACAGATGAAGCCTGCGTTCTGCCGGGAGGAAAAGGCTCTGTCCGTGCCGGAGAAAACACATCTTTTATGCTGCCGAATAATCATCCTCATTTTCCCACACGTTTCAATCAGCTTATCCAAGCCATCTTTTTTATCTATAAAGATTTTTTATCTCTTCAGCCACAGGACACCAAGGAAAAAATGGCCATCGTCCTTAATCCCATACCGGGAATTCATTTAAAGACCCTCGCCGGGCCGACCTATTTTCCTCTGGTCTCAGGTGTCGCCAATTCCTTTTTCGTCCATGCTCTTAAAACTCAAAATCCGGAGGATGGCTTCGCCAGAATAGCTTTCGGGCATGGCTATGCCACCGTCCTCGATGATTTCCCGGTCGTTTCCATGGCCACTATAAAAAATCCGCTCCCTCTCAGACTCCTGGGAAAAGGGCAAAAATATTTTTATGCAATCAATATGATTAAAAATGAACGGCTCGAGGGGGAAGAACTGGAGACCATGAGCAAGCTTCATATCAGGTTTGCAGATAGAAAGCACAAAAAGTTTTTAGGGACTTTTAAAAACCTCGTAACATTCGAAGAACTCATCCAGAATGACCGGTTCAACTTCAGAAGTGATCTCCTCGAATGCATGGAGATCATCTCCTCCAAAATCTCTTCACACTATCAAATCGAATTTACCTTCAATATCGACTTCGAGAAAGAAAAGGAAGAACACGGAATTTTTCATATTGTCCAGTTGACAGAACTTCCAGAATTGAAGCTGAGAGCGATCCAAATTCCAGAACAGGCAAAGCATATCTATATCTCCACTCAAAATCTACAGGGTCATGGCGTCATCAAGGGAATAAGAGCGGCCGTTGTAGTCTCCCCATTCGTATACTCCAAAGTACAGCATGATACAGTCAGCAGGAAAATCTCTGAAATAAACACACAGATGCTCGAACGGAAGGAAAAATATATGATCATCGTCCCCGGACGCCTGGGAAGCAAGAACAAAAACTGGGGAATTTATGCCGATTATAAGGATTTAGATGGAGCCGTGGCCATTTTTGAATATGGAGTGGACATCGCTGGACGGGCAGAACTTGTATCGGATGAGGCCAATATGAGTGGAGGGATTTACGGAAGTCACTTTTTGTATATGATTCAGGGAGGATTTGACGAGGAGCAAAAAAGAATCCAGACAAGGATGTATGGAACCCAGGGAACCCACTTTCTTACAAACCTTGCTGGAAACAATGTCATTTATTCCTACATCAATCCCTTAAAAGATAAAATTGATCCCTGGTTTTTTTCTCCGCCCGACAATAATGAACCCATATATGTTAAAAGATTTCCGCAGAGAGCCACCATCTATGCTGACTCCGTCAATCAAAAATGTGTCGTCATGTCAAAAGGATGATCCCATGGAAAACTTCAGCTTCTCTCCCCGTATCATCAATCCTAAAAAAATCGCAAATGTCATTCTCTTTTCAGCAGATGAAAAAGTGAGAAGGTCCGGTAAAGTACTCGAAAAAGAGATGCCATGGATCGACTGTACCGTATTGTCCGATCCCCTTTCTGTATCTGATTATCATTCTGAAAGGGCTTCGGTTTTTGTTCTCGACGATACGTCAATGACATTTGTGGACTCTAAGAAAATCCATGAGAACAACACGGATGCTGTGGTGATCCTCCTCTCATCTAATGATCAAATCCACCGCTCCTCTCCATCCGTGGCATTTGAAAAATTTCCCTACACCGGTGATGCCGATCTCATTTTTGCATTCAATCAGACAAAATACATTCCAAACCAGATTATAACGGCTGTCGTCAGATGTGCCGAGGATCTCCTCAATATTGAACAATTTTCGAAAGAGAGACGATTTATCTTTTTACTTGTCGATGATGAGCCTCGCTGGTTTTCTCAATTTTTGCCTGTTCTTTATGGCATCATCGGACAGCGCGCCGATGTTAAAGTGACCCGCACATATGAGGAAACTCTGCAGTTTCTCTTTGGAGTTGAACAGGAATCTGATATCGACAAGAATCATTATCTAAACAACGGACACGGTGACGATGTTGTCTGCCTGATCACCGACGTATTCTATCCCCGCGGCCAGGAACAGCACAGCAATGCGGGTGTCGATCTTATCAAACTGGTCAATATTTACTACCCGAGAATCCCTACGATTATCGCATCCAAGGCCAAAGAAGCCGAAGATTTAAAAGACATGGCATTTGTCCTTCCCAAAGGAGATCCGGGAAGCATAGAAACTCTCAGAGACTATATCTATGATCACACCGGTATCGGGGATTTTTTGGTCAGAGATAAGAGTGGGAAGGAGCTTTATCGGGCCAAACACATCACGGATATGTACAAAATTATAAAACGGGCACAAAGAGATACAACAGAAGCCAGTCAACTGAGAAGTATCCTTGAAAACTACGGACGAAAAGATTCATTTTCCACATGGCTGTACATGCATGGTTTTCGAGAATTGGGAGATAGACTTCGTCCCATGCACATCTTTGGACAAGAGATGATCTCTGTCCTTAAAAGCCACCTGAAAAAAGAGATTTTTCGCATGGAAAAGACGCCTTTAATCATAGACCGTAGCAAGGTCTTCAATCTCTCTGATCTTGTGGAGGTACTCCGTAAAGCCGATCCATCAATTATTCAACCGCTTTCTGATTCCGACACATTTTCAACCTGGTTGGATTGTAAGAGCTATCCTGAACTGGCAGAAGAACTGCGCCCAATCCACGGGAGTGGAAAAAGGCTGAGCCTCAAAATCGCCGGCATCATCGAAAAATGGATCAAAATCTACGCGGAAAGAGAATAACGACCTTTATTTTAAACCAAAGGAGTCTTTCCAGGTACGGCCACGGGTCTGACCGGAAGGTCTCCCATCTCATATTTCGGTGGAACCAGGTCCAGCTCGGAAGCATTCATGACCCAATCCCAGCTCAAGGCCCGTCCCGTATAGGCACTCATCCGCCCCATGATCGCAGTCAGAGTGCTTTCGGCGACCCGTTCTCCCTCATTCAACGGAGCCCCCTCACGAATGCTCTTTATGAGATCGGTGTGTTCCTGCACATAGGGATTGGGCGATTCTTCGGGATATTCATAGGCATTGGTCCCCTTGATATTCCCATTCGCCCCATCCGTATAGGAGAATCCCTTGGATCCTATAACACGTTCCGAAACATTGGAGCTGCAGCCGGCTGTCTGCCGGCAGTTGCTCATGACACGGACACCATTGGGATACTCATAATCCACACAGAAATGATCGAAGATGTTTCCGTACTCTTGGCCAGTTCGGACCTGTCGGCCACCCATGCCCGTACACTTTTCGGGGTGAGTCCCAATGGCCCAGTTGATCACATCGAGGTTGTGGACATGCTGCTCGACGATATGGTCGCCGGAAAGCCAGGTCAAAAAGAGCCAGTTGCGGATATGCCATTCCATATCGGACCAATCCTTTACAACTCGATTGGCCCAGTTCATCGCAGCCCTATTGACCCAGAGATCACCCATATTCCAATAGCACTGACCGGAGACAATGTCCCCAATTTCGCCGTTGTGAATACGTTTCATAATTTCCAAATAATGCGCCTGGTGCCGGCGCTGTGTGCCGGACACGATAGCCAAACCTTTTTCTTTGGCCATTTTTGAACTGGAAATCACCGATCGAATACCTTTTGGATCGACAGCCACAGGTTTTTCCATAAAGATGTGTTTTCCTGCCTCAACGGAGGCCTTCAAATGCTCGGGCCTAAAATGGGGAGGTGTGGCCAAAATCACCATGTCAATGTCACATTGAAGAACCTTCTTAAAGTTATCGAAACCGCTGAAACTTGTCTCAGGGGTGACCGAGATATTTCCCGGCTTCAGGTCTTTTTTTAGCCTGGCCAGTGAGCTGTCCACCCGGTCTTGAAACAGGTCACCGATGGCCGCGATGTTCACATTGGGGGAAGAGCGGACACAGTCTCTGGCCGCCCCTGTCCCACGGCCGCCGCTACCGATAAGCCCAACACGGATCTGGTCAGAGCCAGACGCAAAAAGGCCTCCGGAACTAGGAATAAGAGTGGCTAAAGATACCGCCGAAGTTGTCTTGATAAAATCTCTCCGGGACATACTATGTTTTGTTTTTTTTTCATCCATTAAAAACTCCTTCCTAAATTAATGTATTTTTTGAACCTGATAATTCACGAGTCGAGTTTGCCGTAGATGGTTAAAAATCATCACAGGCCCTATAGGCAGCGATAACGGCTTTTTCTCCCTCGATTCCCGACAATTTTTTCCCGTGTTCCATACACAGCACTCCATCATATCCCTTTTGATGAATATGTTTGAATATATTCTTATAATTGATCTCTCCGGTGGTCGGCTCATTACGTCCCGGATTATCTCCAATGTGGAAACTGGCGGTTTCATCCCAGGATCTATCGATATTCGGGATCAAATTCCCCTCTGAAATCTGCTGGTGGTAAAAGTCATTGACGATCTTGCAGCTGGGGCTGTTCACAGCCTTACAGATCTGGTAGGACTGCGGAATTTTTGTCAGAAAAAGACCGGGATGATTCCAAGGATTGAGCGGCTCAATGACTATTACAAGACCCGAAGGTTCACAGATTTCTGCTAGGTATTTTAGGTTGTCCACGACATTGGCCGTCTGATAATCCCATTCCAAGCTCTCATCGTAGCGTCCCGGAACGACAAGAGCCCATTTGGCCCGGACACGTTTAGCTACTTCAACAGCTTCTTTCATCCGAACGGAAAGCATTTGGCGGATCTCTTTGTCCCGAGTGACAAGAGATTTTGTTTTAAAATCTGCATAGGCCACAAACGGCCCCCATGCCATATCTAACCTGTTCATTTCACGGGCAAGAGTTTCCTGTTCTTGAACTGATTTTCCCATCAGTCCGTTGTCAAACATCGCACGAAAACCCTGTGCACGCATAAATTTGAGATTGTCGAGGGGGTCTTTTCCGGCATGCTGTCTGAACATCCCCAGAGACGGGGCATATTTCAGTTTAAAATCGGCTCCTTCGGCCTCGATTTGTCGATGAATTCCGGAGAAAATCCGGAGGGGGCTGACAGACAAAGCCGCGGTGACGGCAGCGGCTCCTCCGATAAACTTGCGGCGTGAAATTTTTTTCAAACGAGGTTCACTCACGTTATTTTCTCGCATGGAAAAACTCCTTCATGAACAAAAGCATGTTTTTGTATCTGCATTCTATTGAATGCTCCTCCAATTTTCAAGACAAAAATAAAAGCGTTGCTTGACATAAAATACGTGAATCTATATTACTTATGACGAATACTTAGTGAGGGGAAGGAAATCCTTTCAGAAAGGAGATTTTCCATGAATACCAAAAATAAAAATCCCGATCAAAAAGGAAAAGAAATCAGCCGGAGACAATTCCTCGGCCAGAGTGCCGTGGCCACAGCAGGACTTATGGTTATCCCCAGACATGTTTTGGGAGGACCCGGCCAAACCGCACCGAGCGACTTACTGAATATAGGCTGTGTGGGGGTGGGAGGAAAAGGATCGTCCGACATTAGAAGTCTCAGCACAGAAAATATCGTCGCCCTCTGTGACGTCGACGATACTCAGACGGCGAGATTCCTCAAATCCAAGAGGAACACTCCGGAACAACTATTGATGTATGAAAAGGCCGGTAAATACCGGGACTTTCGAGTCATGCTGGAAAAAGAAAAATCGATCGATGCCATTACCGTCAGCACTCCTGACCACACACACGCAGTCATCGCCATGATGGCCATAAAAATGGGCAAACACGTGTTCGTTCAAAAACCATTGACGCATACGATAAAAGAAGCCAGACTTCTTGAGGAAGCGGCAATAAAACACAACATTGTCTCTCAGATGGGAAACCAGGGCCATGCCGGAGAAGGCGCCCGTTTGATTAACGAATGGATATGGGACGGAGCCATCGGGGATGTCCGTGAAGCTCATGTCTGGACGAACAGACCAATCTGGCCGCAGGGGATCGATGCTCCAAAAGAAATCCCGTCCGTTCCGTCCACACTGGATTGGAATATCTGGTTGGGCCCGGCACCTTTTCGACCCTACCATCCGGCGTATGCTCCTTTCAACTGGCGCGGCTGGTGGGATTTCGGGACTGGAGTTGTAGGAGACATGGGAGCCCATCTGATGGACCAACCTTTCTGGGCCCTCAAACTGGGACATCCCACATCCGTCCAGTCCAGCTCGACAAAATTTACCAGAGATTCCTACCCCCTTGCTGAAATGGTAACTTACGAGTTTCCTGCCCGGGAGAATATGGTTCCTGTAAAGTTGACCTGGTATGACGGAGGTCTCATGCCTCCCCGGCCCGCGGATTTCGAGGAAGGCCGGCAGATGGGCGACAACAGTGGGGGTGTTCTATTTGTGGGAGATAAAGGCAATATCATGTGTGGTACATATGGAAGTAATCCCCGCATCGTACCGGAAACAAACATGCAGGCCTATAAGAGACCGGAAAAAACAATCCTCCGTTCTCCCGGTATCCATGAAGAGTGGATTGAAGCCATCAAGACAAATAAAAAATCGACAACGGACTTTTCCTATGCGGCCCTACTGACCCAGGTGATGCTCCTGGCCAATGTTGCTGTCCGTGCACAAAAGGATAAAAAAATCCTTCATTGGGATGGTGAAAAGATGGAATTTCCAAATTTTCCAGAGGCCAACGCTTTTATCCATAAAGAATACCGTCCCGGCTGGTCGCTGTAATCCTAAGGGAAAACCGGAATGAAACGCACGGCACTTTTATTTTTCTGTTTAGTACTCGGTTTTGGACTCATCATATTTAGCAGCGATCTCTTTCCAGAAAAAAAATCAAATCAAACGGACTCACTTGAAAAGTGGACAATCCATGACCCAACCAGACCCATGCCTCCGGTTGTGGATCCCGGCCCCCCAAAACCGCCCACTCCTCCCCCATCGGGAGCAACCGTTCTTTTTAACGGCACGGACCTGTCTTTGTGGACCAATTCCAAAGGCGAACCGGCCGGATGGAAAGTTGAAGACGGATACATGGAGGTAAATAAGACAGGATCAATCAGCACTGTCCAGGGATTCGGAGACTGCCAGCTTCATATTGAATGGGCAGCCCCTTCCGTTGTTTCCGGAAAAGGCCAGGGACGCGGGAACAGTGGAGTATTTCCGATGGGCAAATACGAAATCCAGATCCTCGACTGCTTCGACAACACAACCTATGCCGATGGGATGACGGCCGCCGTTTACGGACAATTCCCCCCGCTTGTCAATGTCTGCCGTCCACCGGGTGAATGGCAGACTTATGACATCACATTTACAAGACCCCGATTCGATGCAAAAGGTGACCTGTCTTATCCAGCAACAATGACCGTCTACCACAACGGCATCCTTGTTCACGATTTTGTGGAACTCACGGGTCCAGCTGTTCATAAAAAACGACCTCCCTACACCAAACATCCGGATAGACTCCCGCTCATGCTCCAAGACCACGGCAATCCAGTCCGGTTCCGCAACATTTGGATACAAGATTTAGAGGCGGCGAATCAGAGAAAACGAGCCCTCTTTGTATGGGGAGGCTGGGAAGGACATGAGCCAAAGAAATGTGTGGATATCTTCGCTCCATGGCTCAAGGAGCAGGGCTTTGAAGTAGAAATTTCCAATACCCTGGATTCCTATCTCGATAAAGAAAAAATGAATTCCCTGGATCTTATCGTACAGGCCTACACCATGGCTCAAATCACACCTGCGCAGGAACGAGGGTTGATGGCAGCCGTCCAAAACGGAGTCGGAATTGCGGGCTGGCACGGAGGCCTGGCCGACTCCTTCAGGAACAATACGGCCTACCAATTTATGGTCGGCGGGCAGTGGGTTGCTCATCCCGGAGGAATTATCGATTATGAGGTCAATATCATCGACCATGAGGATCCGATCACAGCCGGCCTGACAGACTTTAAAATGCACTCCGAGCAGTACTACCTGCACACGGATCCCATCAATGAGGTTTTAGCAACCACAACATTTTCCGACGATTTTGCTCCCTGGATTAAAGGAGCCGTTATGCCCGTAGTCTGGAAAAAAATGTACGGCAAAGGCCGAGTCTTTTACACCTCACTTGGCCATGTAGCCAAAGATTTTGATGTACCTCAAGTGCTTGAAATCACAAAAAGAGGAATCCTCTGGGCAGCAGGCAGTTTAAAGGAAAAAAAATAATCTTCAAGAATCCAGGCTAGATCTATTTTCTCTGCTCGATAAATTTGTTCCATAGGTCTCTTTGGATGTGGATAGTTAAGAGGACTTCCGGACGCAGTCCATAAAACTCCGACTGGAAGTTTTGGACGATTTGAGGTGGGAGTTTACCGAGTTTATCCGAAGACGTGATGAGTAAAGGGACGTTTTCTAAATCCCCGGCATCCCTCATGTCCTGCCAGTATCCCACACGGCTGAATCCTCTCAAATACCAAGGAAGAGGCCACGTATCGTAGGGATTGGTGATGACCTTTATCAGCACGTCTTTTCCCTCCGGATGGACAGCGGACACATCTTCAATCCGCTGGATCAAGTTTAAATAATCTTCACTCGTGTGGGCATAAACATACGGATTTTGAGAATCCGCATGAAACACAAAGCTCGCTCGATAGCTCTGGACACCCAGATGGACAATCCCCAGACACAATACAAAAATCATTCCCCCTCGAAGAACGGGATTTTTGGCTGTATGTAGAATAAAGGCTGCTCCACCTCCCGCCAGGATGATGATACCGATGTAAAACGGGAGAAGGTTCCATGGTGTTTTATAAGGGATAATAGAATAGACAAAAAGGGTGATCAATGTGTAGACAACAACAAATCTCGAGAAGGAGAACTGAAATTCGTCCCCGGACTTTTTCGTGAATACGGCCACACAACCCAATACCGCCAGTCCTAATATGAGGGCTTCACTCCAGACCGGCCCACGGCCGTATTTTGAAAAAACCAACATTTTTATGTAGTAATACCATGGATGGGCATGCCACTCCGGTTGACCGGCTTTGACAAAATACAATCCAAACGACTGGAATGAATCCCACAATCCTGACGAATTCTTAAAAAAAGACGAGTAAAATATCCAGGAAATCAAAACACTCACACCCAATCCAGTACATCCATGGCCGAAAAGCTTTTTCGCCGGCCCCATCTTTTTGTCTTTATCCTTGTTTTGAAACAGAAGATTGAATAGAACAGCCATACCGACTGCACCAAATAAGATAATGCTGGTTTCCTTTGTGGCATACATCATCCCAGCAAAAAATCCGGCCGCCAGCGCCCAACCGTATGAAGGACGCTGTATGTACCGCCAGCAAACGATCAGCAATCCTACGACAAAAAACACGAGGAGAGTTTCCTGGATATAGAACCGGCTGTAATAGACCATGGCCGGAGATATGGCCGCAAACAGCCCGGAAAACAGGACGCCCTCTCCTCTCATTCCTCCCTTTGCAAGAAGAAGGAGAAGCAGTAATCCTGCTCCAAAAATAGCCGGGACCAGTCGCAGAGTTTTTTCATTTAATGAGGCCAGGGTTGTTTGAGACACCAGCCGGGCAACCGGGAGGGAAAGATAATAAAGGCTGGGTCCGTGATGGTCAAATTTATCGTACGAGTATTGACCTGCCTCTAAAAGATTTCCAAATTTGACAGCCTGATTGGCCTCATCATGATGCATCGGCCTGCGATCAAGATGAGGCAGTCGGAATAAAAGAGCTAAGAGAAGAACGAAGATAAAGAGCCCGGAAAAGACAGATCTCTTCATTTACCTTCAGTGTTATTCACGTGGGCAAAAAAAGTTAAAATCGACATTTTTTATGAATCATTCAGATTAGTTGGTGTGCCGTAAATCTCAACTTCTACATAATGATTCATCTCGTTGGATGTGTTGCCTCTGCTGTACAGGCGGACATACCTGGCAGCTACACCTCTAGGATCGATCAACCGCCCATCATTGGTCTCGATATACTCTTTATCTCTTCCGATCCCTAATCCCGCTGAATTATCGTGATCGTTGTTATAGATGGTTTGAACATCCTCGATGAAGTCGGGATCGTCTGAGACCTGAATCGCTACATCCCTATATACCCTGGCCTGACTGTGATAATGCCAGACCAATATCGCATGCAGAAAATATGATTTTCCCAAGTCAATCTGCACCCATTGGACACTCGGACCCAGTTCCACATAGTATCCATCCTCCCCTGTTTTTTCGCCATCCGTGACAAACTCCAGGTCTCCAATGACAGGTTCATAATCACTGCTCGTCACCGCTTTTTCCATCGAGAGCAGGACCGTTCCTTTGGGAACATAAAAAGGCCCTCTGGGTTTCCCTGTGATCCGTTCCAAGTTGGGCGTACGAATATTTTTCGGTGTGCCTACAAACATAGGTTTGGGCAGTTCGAGTTCGAGCAGCTCCTTCTCCTGATCTTGATTTGGAATATCACTGGCAACAGCCGGAATAAAGAGGAGAAGGCATTGAATCAGGATGGCAATCCGCAGCGTTCTAATCATCTTGTGGACTCCTTTACTCGGTATCCTTCGCTTTCCAAAACATCATTATACACATCAAAATGATCAGGGTCTATCAGTACAAGAGCCCATGTATCCGGAAACATCTTACAATAGGCTGCAACCTCAGGTGGATCCATAACCAAAAAGGCCGTCGAGAGTGCATCGGCGACCGCGGCGGAAGGATGAGAGACCCAGGCCCCAAAGTGTCCGGACGCCTTTTGGCCTGTCCTGGGATTTATGATATGTGATCCTTTGACCTCTGTCCCTGAACCGCTCAAGGCTCGGGATTTGAGAAAAAGTCGAAACTCCTTAAGGACCGGCCAGTTTCCCCCCACACCCACAGGCCAACCCTTTTTTCCTGGAATTAAATCCGGAGCATCTCCGATGGCCAGTGCCGTACTCGTTCCCCCATGGATGAGAGCGTTCTCTATACTCCAGTCGCTAAAAATGCCTAAAGCCATATCCAGGGCAAATCCTTTTCCAATGCCTCCCAGATCAAAATCCACTCCTCTACACATTCGTTCAGGCTGCTTATCCGGACACTTGACTAAAAACCCATTTTTCGATCTTCTTGTCTCAACCGATTTTCTCTGCCACTCGGAGTCAATTCTATTTGAAACCGCAAAGTTAATATCAAAAGCTCCCTTTGTCCGGTCTTGGATCAAAAAAGCCGTTTTCAAACAGCCATAAACATCCACACTGACTGAGAGAGACTGGCCTGAATCAAGACGGTTAATCATGCTGATTTCGGAGCACGGATCAAAACGGCTGAAGAGTGCCTCTATACGGTCAATTTCAGTAAAAACCGCCTGGGAGGCCTGTCGTGCATATTCTGCACTTGACTCCGCAAAAATGACCTCAAACGTAGTTCCCATGGCGGAATGACTGAATCTGTAAGGGGGCGGCCCATGCTGCGGCATTATTTTTCCCTATAAAGGGAATAATACAAAAAAGCGGACACAGAGGCCAGAGAGACAAAGGCGAAAAGACGATGCCATCGGATCATTCCTATTTGGAACGTCATGGACAGGAATGAGATCATTGAACTCAAAGATGTAACGATAAGACACAGGCCGGAGATAACAAACATCCAAAACATAACTTTAAGAAGGATAGGCAGTACAACATCCAACGTGTAATCCCGGGCTCTCCAAACCACAATCATGGACAGGCAAATTGCAAAAATGCCTCCTGCAACAACATGTAAAAGAAGTGGCAGGCCATATAATCCTCGTGGAACAAGGAGAGCAAAAAGGAATCCTGATATGGAAAGAAACAGAAAGCTTAAAATAAGGCCAAAAAAGACCCAACTTCTCCAACCCGGATAAAACTGTCCGGCCCATGTTTTTACCCACAAGTATAAACGCATCCATCCCTTAAGCATCTTCCTATCACCTTTTTTCCACAAGACCGGAGATTCGGCCCAGTATAAGCAGTAAAAAGATCAATAGAATGGATCCGCAAACAAGAGCCGATACAAAAAGTACAATCTTCAATAGAGGACGGACGGAAAAAGACAGCCCAAAAAGTCTCTGGTAAGGGAGAGTCAAATCCATGAATGAACCCTGTGACCGGGTCCGAACTCTCTCCGTGATCAAAGGCCCAGTCCCTTTCACCTTGCCGAAAAAAAATGGAGAATTAGCCCTATGGCAGTCTCTGCATCCATTGATCCCTAAAGATTGCTGTGCCGGACGGACACGATGTCCTATTGGCCAGGTAACAGGGTCCGCAGACTTATGATTTTGAGTTGTCAATTCACCATCTTTATCCAAAAAAAACATCAATCCGCCTGAAATGTAGGCGCAAAAAGTATCTATCTCAGATTCACCAGAATTTTGAGTCCGATTGAGAATTTCGAGGACTAATTTGACCTGCTCTTCAGTTAAAGTCTGCTCTTCTCCAACAGTAGCCTTAACCGTACGCAGATCAAATTCCCCAACCAGGGATTCAGGCTGCCCCTCAACCAACCAGCACAACCAAGGTGTTGGTCTGAACTCTCCAGGATTATTTGTTTTTTCAAGATAACCCTCTTGAACTGAGTACATCGCATCATGGATAAGGAGGGCAGGTTGCCCGGGCGCAGATTCGTTTGTGGCGAGCGCTTCGAGGACAATCTGAATGCGGACTTCCACATCCATATCCATCATCTCGGCTTCAGAGTCAAATTCCGGCACAAGGGGCATGATTTTTTCCCCAGTCCTCACGGCCCACATCTTTGCCTCTGATGCAAAATCTTCAAGAGAATCCGATACATCCAGCCCCCCATCGACATTGAGCGAATAGATCTTTCCCTCGACTATCAAGACCGGTACTCCACCCAGATCTGGCTCTCGATAGAGGGCCAGCAGCACCTGTGCCACGTTTTCCTCAGACATAAAGGCCTGTCCGGCAAAAGCACGGACTTCTTCTGCTCTTAGAGGAATCACTTTCCCATCGACAATTTCCCCCCAATAAGACGGCCATACCAAACGATGTGGAGTAATCTTGCCGCTGTCATCTCTGATATAAACGGGCTCAATAATCTGGGGCATGTCTGTCTGCCACTGGGCAATACCAAAGATCCCGAGACGATTAGCCCTGGATGTCCGCACACGACTCAGAGCCTTTGACGGCCAAGGAACAGAATGACACGCCGTACAGGACAACCTCTCGAGATGGACAATGGGAAGGCCTCGATGCTCAGGAAAGGGGGCACCCAACCGGCCCGCGACCGTTCTTTCGGCTTTGTTTTTATCCGTTCCCATATGGCAGCCTCTGCATGTAAAGGTCCTTGCCTCCTGTTCAAAAGACAGAGAAACCTCCCCTTCATATCCGCGGATCATTTCATGTTCGATACCGTTGCGATGGCAGTCAACACACTTTAGGCCGGCCAAAGAATGGATATCCGCATCAAAACTTTGCTTTGGTATATCGACAGGAGTCACAGAATGGCAAGTCAGACAACGGCTGTCATTTGGTTTATCCTCGATATCAAAAAACACCTGGTGATTGCTGTTAAAAAGGCTGGTGTTATAAAGGACAGATGGGACAACGGCCCACTCGGTGTCATCGGGATTGGGACCATCAAAAAGATCCCAGGTTGGGGAAAGCCTGGAGGCCATCCCTCCCACTTCACCCAAAGCTGCTGATGCAGAGGCCGCCCAGCGGAAATTCTCGCGTAGAATCTGCTTCGCCCACTCGCTGTGATTCTGTATTCGGGAAGCATTATGACAACCCATGCAGTTGATCTCCACTTTCCCCGAGACATTCCACCGAGATTGTGGGGACATCTCGTTTTCGGTCGGTTCAAGAATTCCGCCACCTGTCATGTGCCGTCCAAAAAGCAGTGCAAAATCCCAGGGATTGAGGCCCAATTCACTCGGATTCCAGGCCTCTCTCCAATTCTGATAAGACAGGGGCAGAACAGTTCCCGTTTTCTTTTCCAGCCAAAACCATGGCTCTCCAGGCCGGCCGGATAAATCGGGATTGGCCCCGGAAAAGTGCAAACCCTGCTCGATGACATTATAATCGTGACAGGGAGCGCAGGTGAAACGGCTTGAGAATGGCAACGGATTTACTTCCGTAGGGATAATAGGTTGATCAAATTCGTCTTTTAAGGAAATGAGGTGGACGGGGACGGTTTCACTGCTGCTGAATAATCCAAGACCCGCGACGAGAAAAACAATCAGTATTATTCGTTTCATGCTTTAAACTGCTCCGGGCGAAATCTCACTAAACGGCGTGATTCAACGGCACTGTTGACTGTGAGAACCGCCACCGCTGATTCATACCCAACTTCCGGTGGACATGTCAAGGGGACACCGTGAATGATGGCCTTAAAAAAATTCTCTAAATGTGGTTGATGGGCCGGTTTGGCCAACTCTACCGGAAGCGGCCAGCGTCCGGTCTCGGCCGTCACACGAACGTCTAGAAAGATATTCCTTGTATCAATTTTTTGAATGGGAAGTTTCTCGGATTTTAGGAATCCCTCTTTGGCAAGGGAGTCCCATTCCGGCGCATGGGCTTCCCGGATAGCCCAATTTCCTCTTTGGGACACTTCAGAAATCACAAGAGAACCATTGTCTCCCATAAAAGTCTCATAGAATCCCCCGTGCTTGGTTGTCGTCTGGACTTGGTAAAACGCACGTGCTTTCCCTTCTTCCGTTGCATACTCATAGATGACCATGACGTTGTCATACCATTCCCGGTTTTTATAGTAATCGTTTCCTCCGCTGGCAACCACTGTCTCCGGATTGACACCAAAAACCCAGCTGTAGAGATCGATCTGGTGTGAGCCCAAATCAACAATAGGTCCGCCGCTGTATTTCTTAAACCAGCGCCAATTCCTAAATTCGAGCATAGAGTTGTACCCAAACGTTTCCAGTTTGACCGGATCGATAACATATTTTTTGGGCCATCCCAGCATTTCATTCTTCGCCCGGTTCCACTGGGCATAAGCCTGAGAAACCCGTCCGAGTAGTTTTTTCTCATGGATGAGGCGGTCGATGGCATGCCTGTACCGTGGATTGCTCCGCCGTTGATGGCCGATCTGAAGAAGCTTCCCTGTCCGTTTAGCTGTCCGGAGCATAGATCGGGCTTTGGTCAAAGAATTCGACATCTCTTTTTCACAGTAAACATGCAGGCCTGCTTCCATACAGGCATTGGCGTGTTCGGCATGTTTCCAATCCGGGGTGGCCACAATGGCTGCATCCAGATTCTTTTCCTTGCTCAACAGGTCGTTATAGTCTTCATAGACATGGGCAATATGCCCGTATTTTTTGAGATATCCACTAGCATACTGCTGGCTGTATTCCCAAATATCGCAAACAGCCACGATCCTTATTCCCGGAATACGCAGGCAGGACTCGATCAAAATCCGCCCCTGTGCACCGGTGCCAATAATGGCAATATTGAGGCTGTCGGTTTCGCTCGTCTCTTCCTGATGGGAATACACCGGTTTTGTCAGCGAACTCCCGGCCAGGGCCACACCCAATCCCGCCGAGGCCGTAGATTTAAGAAAATCTCTACGGGTGACTTTTGGATTAAGATTTTTTTTCTGTTTCTCAGACATATTGACCTTCTTTTCCCCGTGTTTATTTATCGGCTTCATCAGATTTCATATCCTTATCAAAAACCACATCAGATGGGGCAAAATTTATGGAGCGGACAAACTCCAATGATTCCCGGACTCCAAATTCACGGTCCATCCCATTGTCTTCCCACTCGACAGAAAGAGGCCCTAAATAATTGATAGAATTGAGTTCACGAATGATGTCTTCAAAATTCACGTCTCCATGCCCCAAAGATCTAAAGTTCCATCCTCTTTTGAGATCTCCAAACGGAAGAAAAGAGCCGAGAATACCAGCTTTCCCATCCAGAGTCACCGCAACATCCTTCATGTGGACATGATAAATTCGGTCAGGAAATTCACGGATGAACAGATGGGGCTCCATCCCCTGCCAGAGAAGGTGGCTGGGATCAAAATTAAAGCCAAGCGTCGGCCGGAAATCGAATGTCTCCAGAAGCCGTCTGGCTGTATAGAGATCAAAAGCAATCTCAGTGGGATGCACTTCGAGTGCAAAACGAATCCCCTTCCGATCAAACTCATCGAAAATGGGAGTCCAGAGATCATGGATCAATTTGAATCCCTTATCGATCATGTCTTCTGTGGTAGGGGGAAATGAATACCAGGCCTTCCATATAGGTGAACCCATGAATCCATTGACAACTGAACACCCCATGTTTTTGGCGGCTTTGGCCGTAAATTTCATCTCATCCACCGCCCACTGTTTGAGTTCATCGGCTCGGCCTTTCACACGATCTGGAACAAAAGCATTCAGGCGCTCATCGTAAGTATCTCCAACACACTGCCCTGCAAGATGGGCTCCGAGAGCCCAGCAGTTCATATTATATTTTTCCAATATTTTTTTTTTACCGCTGACATAGGACATATCTTCTGCAGCCCGGCTCACATCCATATGGTCCCCCCAACAGGCAATTTCCAGACCTTCATACCCCCATTCAGCAGCTTTTTGGCACAAATCTTCAAAAGTCATATCCGCCCACTGACCCGTGAACAAGGTGACAGGTTTAGACATACCTACGCTCCTTTATCGTTAATATCACAGCTCCATCCAGGTGGCTCCTGCTCTGGAGCTCTCCACACATTTCTCTATGTATTTAACTCCCCGAATACCATCATGAAGATCCGGAAAATCTAAATCCTCATTCAATAGTGTTTCTCCACGCAGTTTTTTATTCAAAGCCAAACCAAACGCCGTGTAGAGGTTGGCGAAAGCCTCATAATATCCTTCGGGATGTCCTGAGGGAATCCGTGAATATTTCTGGGCATTTGGATACAGTTCGGTCCGCCCGCGTGAAATGATTTCCGAAGGCTTATCCAGGAAGGACACCTTTAGATAATTCGGACTCTCCTGGCACCAATCTATAGAGGCCTTTGTCCCAAAAATGCGTACACGGAATCCATTGTCAAATCCCACGGCAATCTGTGAACTCCAGTACAATCCCTTGGCCCCTTTGTCATAATTGACTAAAATGGATGCGTTGTCATCGAGCTGACGTCCCTCCACAAACGTATCCAGACGAGCACACAGGGACCGGATGTTCAGCCCTGTGATAAAAGAGACCATGTTTTCGATGTGACTTCCAATATCTCCGACACAGTTGGATACGCCAATTTTCTCGGGATCGGTTCGCCAGACAGACTGTTTCTGGCCGCTTTTTTCCAGAGGAGTGGCCAGCCAATCCTGGGGATATTCGGCACAAACAAATCGGATTTCTCCTAAGTCTCCATGAGAGACCATTTCTTTTGCATGTTTGACAATGGGATAGCCAGAGTAGGCATAAGTCACCATGAAGAGTAGATCCTTATCGGCGGCCAAACGTGCAAGCTCTTCGGCATCCCGGCTGGATGTGGTCAGGGGTTTATCACAGACCACATGAATGCCGCTTTCCAAGGCAAGTTTAGCTGCGGGAAAATGGGAATTGTTAGGGGTTACGATGACCACAAAATCCAATTTATCTTTTCGTTCCTTTTCGGCGGCAAACATTTCCTTGAAGTTTTTATAAAGCCTCTCCTTTTCAAGCCAGAGACTTCCTCCTGTTTTTAAAGTGTTATCAAAATCCTGAGAAAAACAGCCAGCGGCAAGATCAGCCACTCCATCCATGGCAATCGCTTTCCGGTGAACATCTCCGATGAAAGCTCCCTGTCCTCCACCGATCATTCCATATGTCAAACGGGATTTTGTCTGTCCGCCTTCTTGACCTTCAATCATGAGCAACCTCCAACCACTCACAAGGAGAGATTTTATGGATATATACTAATAAAAAATCGTTAAATCTTCAAAACTTTCAATCCTTAATAATTTTTAAGCAAATCACTCGACCCCTAGACTCCTTGAACCCTCGATCCCTTGAATCCTTATGATCCTACCACTTCATTTGGAAATGAACCGTATTTTTAAAATAATCGTAAAGAATTTTCTTTATGGCTAAGGATGCTTCGGCTTTGACGGATTCGTCAGACAAGAGAGATTCAGCCAGCTTGAGGGCTTGGGCACAAGGAAATTGCGGAAGCAGGGCTAGGATCTGTACTTTTTCCTCAGGCCTTTCTGCCACATCTAATCCTTTCCTTAAGGACTGGACCACGCCATTGGGAGAACGGTACCTTTCGTTTCCAATCATCTGGATATAGGAGCGCAAGGACAGTACTCGCAGGCTGAGATCTTCGGCCGTCTGTGCAATCCACAGCAAATCATCTCTTGGAGTGAAATCGGGCCATTCGGTCAAAGCTCGGACAGCACTGTTATACTCCGGCGAATTTGTTTTTTTCAGAGCTTGCCGCAGGAGAGGCAGTGTGCGGTTGTCACCGAAAACACCTAAAACTCTCAATAAATCACTCCGTCCCTGCTCACTTTGGATAGTTTTCAGTTTTTCTATTACGGCAGATGCACGTCTATTCCTATTTGCGATATAGGAAGCAGAAACTGCCAAAGCTTTTCTAAGCGCTGCTTTATCTGACTCCTGTTCCACCTGGACTAGAAGATCGAGCAGTTGCGCTTGATCAGCAGCCCTAACAATTCGTTCCAGATTTCTTATGGCATATTGGCGGGTGAGGAGATCAGCAGAAGAGACAAAATCAAACAAGACCTGTTTCCCCTCCTCTATCCTGCGTTCTCCAACACAACGGATGAGTTCCCGCCGTATGGAAGGATCAGAAACTTTTATGAGCTCAAGGATTATTGCCTGATTTACGTCCGGATTTTTGAGATTCCACATACTAAGTTGAGCGGCTCGTTTCTCACGGCCCTGTGTTTGGGCCGCCCGCTTTGCAAGAAGAGGAACAACCGCTGCATCACCGAGAATGGTCACGGCTTCCAACGCTGCACAACGCACGCCAACATCCTCATTCCCTGTCGCCTTAATGACGGCAGAAAGAACTTGTCGGGAGGGATAATAAGAGAGGACCGGAAATAAAGCTATTTGGCTCCTCCCAGGTAACTTCGGCATCAAGTCCAAAACATCTTGGATCTCAGAATCTTTGAGAATGGTCCTGATTTGTCCTATAGCAGCGGTGTGCAGATCGGCATCTTCTCCTTTTAAGACGTCCAGAAGCAGGGATTTCGCTCCATTTTGATTGGAAATCAGTATTCCTTTCAGCGCAGCCTGCCTGACATGTGTCGAAAAATGGAGTTTCATCAATTTTTCATAGAGATCAACCGCCTGTTGAAATTGGTTCAAAGCTTGGAATTTTTCCGCACACTTCAGAAGTGATGTGGCAGCCTGAAACCGCATGTCTCCTTTTCCTTCTAAAAGGACTGCAGATAAAACTTCGACGGCTTCTGTTCCTCCAATCCATCCCAACGCTCTGGCTGAGGCGGCAGCGATTGAAATATCTGGATCATTTAATAATTGGCTGAGTTCCGGTACGGCTGATAAGACACCTCTTTGACCAAGAGAGGAAATGATTCCCATTCTATTTTTATTCGTATTATTTTTTAGGCTTTGAAGCAGCGCTTTTTCGGGCTCGGTTCCAGGAATTTTTTCTAGGGCATATCTGGCCATATCCGATGTTTGACTTTGAAAAAGCATTTTTTCCAGGACAGCGACAGATCTATCTGATCCGATCTGCCTCAGCTGACGGCAAACGGCCATTTTGCCGGCAAGAGAAGCTCCTGACTCAAGAAAAAGTAAGAGTTGATGTTCGTTTTGCTCCCTGTATAAGAGATTTATTTTGTGTGCCAGAATATATTTTCTCAAACGAAAGAGAATGTCCTCTTCCTGCCCATATTCATAGACAGCCAGTTCTTCCAGAATCTGTTTTAAAATCCGACTGCTCGTCCTCCAGTCATGGCTGTCCTGACCGG
>SDBS01000530.1_pt1 | contig 37197 bp, 58 predicted proteins | sample 2277091 | NCBI WGS metagenome assembly SDBS01 (sample SAMN10404972, study PRJNA504765) | marine sediment metagenome | isolation source: marine sediment core GS10_PC15, 163 cmbsf | place: Arctic Ocean: Southern Knipovich Ridge | collected 2010
AATTTGAGCTCTTCCTTCTTATCTCGAAGCTTATCTGGGAGCATATACGGAATAGTATCTATAACAGGATACCATCGGTTACAATCAGAACAAATGATTAGCGCGGAATCAATCTCTTCAGTTTCTTCAAATACATGTAATTCGAGGTTTTCCGATTTACATATCGGACATGCTAGAATTTCCATCATATCACACTCCCCGGCGCTCCCTATCAAGCTGTTCTTTAATGGCCCCCATAAGCGCCTTGTGGTAGCTGTCTCCTCGCCACGAATTCTCTCCGAATGTGATATTACCCTCTGCTAGCAAATCCCTTTGGAGTACGGCACAGGGTATAGCATTAGGTAAGTCAAACACGATAGCTACCATTGGGCCGTTATCTTTGTCAGTGAACAACACAACCCAAAACGGGTCTCCGGTTACGCCATTGCGGTGATAGTCCATGTCGTCAATCTTGATCATATTGTCATACCCAGCCCTTATCCATTTAGTTGCCATTTCCTCATTCTCCTTATTTGCACTTGGCCGTTAACCACTCTATACATTAACATACTACCACACAGACCATGAGCAGTCAAGCGATATTTCCCAATTACCGCAAATAAGGTTAATGTATCGGAATAGTACACTCGGTTATGTATCGATCTGGCACATAAATCAGTGGATTTTGTGCTTGGTAAGTGAGTTGATCAACATAGTCATGATTCACTTACAAGCTCTTGAGTATGTAAGCAAGTGCCGGAATCAATACCGGACTATTTAGTCCAGTTTTCCTGTCGATGATGCCTTCACTCCCACCAGCACGACAATCGTAACGTTTCGTTACAACCCAAACACCATGTCGATGACCCTCATTTGTGCTGTTGCATAATGCAACGGGGGTACAGAATTGTCACTAGTGACAGATCTGTCACCCCTAGGTATGTTAAGTTGGTGCTACGATAGAGCTTCCGACCCCACTTTTTCGCATAGATGGTCTATTTCTGTTGTTGTTTCTTCTTCTTCTTTTTCTTCCTCTTCTTCTTTCTTTCTTTTGTGGGTGACAGATCTGTCACCCCCCCCCCAGCTAATATGTTGGTGGTATTGAGCTTCCGACGTGTGCGGCGCACATTAGATATTTGCGGGTGCCAAAAAGGTCAATGAAATGGGGGTTTATGCGTTTTGGAGGGATGTCAAAAAGGAAACCCCCGCTCGTGTTGACGCGGGGGTTCGTGGTTTAGGTTCGCGGCATGCCAATCAACTCGCCCAAATAGTTTGCGATTGCGGCAAATGAACAGCAATTTTGTGCGCCAAACCATAGAGGGCAAGCGTCCGAACACTCTATCTGTCTAAATGGGCATTCTGACATCATCTTTTACTCCTTCGGCGCTCCCGCGCCTTTATGCTACTTATGCACTATCTGCTGCGCCACGCTCTTCCATACGAAGTCAACATATGCTTCATCCACGGGAAATGTCGTCCCGCCCGACACCCTCACCGACCAGAAAGCAAGCCCATCATACTTGATTTGCTCGCTTGCGCCCACCATAAAGAATCTTATCATGTTATCACCTCGCTTTCTACTCCCATCATACCACACAATCCATCGCTGTGCGCGATAATAAGAAATAAATGCGAAAATACGTATAAATACCTAAAATGGTTCAGGACGAACGATCTCTTGGGGTATACCTAGGTATGGGGGAAGCAAAGAAAATCGATCCTGGGGCGTCTGGGGACGGTTCTGCGTGATCCTGGGGCATGTAGAGGGCAGTTAGTCTCGGCATCGTACGGGAAGCGGTGGGAAGCGCCCACACTTTGAGCATGCACGGTCAGGCCGTTCGCTTCCGCATTGTGGACATTGCTTCACGTACTCGAGTAGGTATACATGGCAAATAGGACACGGCCAGTCATAAAGCGGGACCCTAGCGCATTTGCGACTACAATATACATGAGTTGTCTCGGCCCCACAAATTGTACATGTCATCATGTTCGGCTCCTTGACCGACTGAACGGTCGTTTAGGGGATGTCGGTATTTGTGGGCTTGGGTTGATATGAACAGTGGATACAGTTATCGACATGCCCCCCGTTTGGCGAGTCGCAATATGATTCAACAATAACCTTTGCACCACATCTACTACACGCACGGGTCGCAAAATATGTAGACAACGGTGCATCAACGCCAGGTGCCCAAGGGCCAAGGTGTTCGTCGGATTTACTCATGTGTCACTCCTTGACCGACTGAACGGTCGTTTAGGGGATGCGCGCGCGCGATATCAATAAGGGGGGGGGCGGGGACCAAAAACGGGACTCCGGCGAGGGCGTGTGGGGTGTAGACGCGTGTCCGCCCACGAGAAATATTATTTTTCTTATTTTCGACCTCGGATGTGGCATGTTTCGCCTACTCGGTTTCATGCCTCTACATTCAGGGCAAAGAGACAGAGTGGATTTTGCGGCCACTATTTCCCGGATATCATGGCCATAAATGCATCATTCATCGGCTGTTGCCGTTGCTGGATGGGTTGCCGACGTAGCCGGGAACACCCTGGCAACTGTTCATCTTCCATTTTGTTGCAGATAAGGCAGTGTCGTTGTTGTCTGACCTCATCAAATGGGAGCATGTTTTTTGAGAATGGATGGGCTTGGCACGTGCCGGAGATGTCATATTGCTCCCATGGGCTCCAATCGTGACTACAGTGCGTTCTCATGTTTATTTTCCTTTCAAGGTATTCTGTGTGCTGTAATGTCCACATAGAGGACAGTCCCGGCCTCTGGGAGCTTCCATTGAGATTTTCTCATTTTTTATTTTTTCCGCCATAAACATCTTTCTATCCTTGAAAATAACGACACTGGCGGTGGGATAATATTATCGCTTTCGCGCAGGGCTTCTCCTCCCTTTCGCAGCATCTCCTTGATCCTGGGCTCGATTCTGTCAGCCATAGTCTTAGGCTCTACTGTCACTGGATATCCTCCGTACATAGTCTCTATAGCCTCAGCAAATTCATCCGAGTTCATCGCCACCATCCTCGCAAAACAGCTATACCAACTAGACTCCCAATTATTCCTATGTCAATTGATTCTCCCATTCGCCTTAAACCCCATCGCAATGGCCGTAGCGTCTAGTTCAAGCTCGCCCTCATCAAACCAGACCCTGTCCATAGGTTTCCCGTCAGAGAGGGTGGTAGATTGTAATAATAATTGTCTCCCATTGAAAAGATACTCCGATCGCCCCATTACCACTCCGCGAAATCCTGTTATCCTGCATTTTGCTAAATCTCCAAGGTTTATATTAGCCATTAGGGCTTCCTTTCACCTCTTCTTTGGTCATCTTTTCAGCCCAACAGTTCTTAAACAAAATATGAAAAATGCCGTCAACCGCTCCAACCGGCTTGACACTCATTGATGCACCACACCAAAAGAATATCCGCAGACCATCTTGCATAGGATCACCAGGAGAACAATGCCCGCCGATCCAACCTGCTCCACAAACGAGACACTTTTCAGGGGCATGTATATTCATTGAGCTTTACTCCAACTTAAGCACCCTTATAGCTATGCGTTCGAGCGATCCACGCATATTTGTGGCAAGTTTGCCCGCAGGCGTGTCTTTTGCTGCTATCATAGGTGGCCTGCTGTCTGGGTTGATGATGGGTTTAATGCTATCCCCTAAAGGCAACGTACCTATTGGGTACTTTCTGGTTGCGTACCACACCCCCGCTATCGCAGGGACTTTACTATCGCACGTTTCACACTCATGGTTATGCGTGCAATAATCGAGCGGGCAATCTATAATAATTTCATGTATGTTCATTGGTTTTCTCCACATGGACAATCCTTCAAGGAACCAACGCAAAAGCACAATTCATATTCTTGCTTCCATGTATCGCCAAGAGGAATATAATTGAAATTGCCGAGCAAATCATCAGCACATACTGACACATATTTTGGGGTTTCCGCTTTCCCCATATATTCCGCTAACGGTAGCGCTGCCACGCCAACCGCGCCTCTGAACATCGATTTGAAGAATTGTAACCTATTCATTGGCGCATTCCATCCCTTGCCATCTTGCCGATCTTCTGCAACATATTCGCCATTGCTCTGTGGTCACGGGCCATAATCTTGCAATTGGCGGCCAGGGCATCGAAATTGACCGAGGAGCCGTCTCCATCTATGGCGATCAAGTGGCCATTATCGTTAATGAATAGATTGATTGTTAGCGGTGTGGGCGCTGGTACACGGTAAATACTGTCAGTTGCCTCGATAGCGGGCAATTCTTGAGCGAATGCAGATATACAGAAAACTGTTACCCATACGATAATGAACGTTAAGAGTAGTGTTATGGACAATCTGCTTGGTTGTTTCATTCTTTTTCCTCCTTTGTTTTGTAGATGTATTCCTTCAAATGCCCCATATCGCAGAATACAAATAAATCTTCCGACGAGCCCCTGGCATCCTCGTCCGCCCAGTGGAGGACTAAACACCCCTCCATTCCGTCTGGGCATGGGATTCGGGCGGGTACGAAGCATTCCTTGGATATCGAGACGAATGCGCCCTTGACAATATTAGCATCACAGTAGTCGCAGGCTAGATACCTAATGGTTTTGGGTTCTTCTCTGGTTTTGTACATGGCATCGGCTCCTTTCACAAGCGCAAACACTATTATTGCGGCGATGATGATACGATTCATGGGGTTTCCTCTCCTCTCTCCTTTTCAGTGAGCGCTTGGATTTCCGCTAGGAACTCAATCGTCGGCATCTTACACCTCCGGCCCATCTTGAAATCTCTTGAATACTGGGAACCTTACACACCCTCCATATTCAGTGCATGTCTGCAATATTCCTTGGGCAGCGCCTGTAGCCCATTGTGAATACCTGAGTGGTTCGCCAACCACCAACTTCTCAAATATATAGGCAAACGGCACAGACGGCCCAAGCGCAACTGCGTCTTGCATGAGTTGATGATATGCTATGATTGATATGCTTGGCATTGGTGCCTCTGTTGTGTCTTGCTTTTAGCGAGAAGGGACGGGCTTGACCCCGGAAGAACCAGCCCGCCCCCAGACATTAGGCGCTCCCCGAATCTTATTGGCGTTCGAGGCATATACTAGCCGCCAAACGGAGTTCGATGTCTACTCGCTAGTTCATATCCCAGACAAAATCGCCGCTGGTATCGATGGTGGTATCGATGGTGATAAAGGTGAGCCCTATTGTTACTTTGTGCTTGTTGGCCCATTTGGCTAAACATTTGGTGGAACATAGTTGCCATGTGCCGGGATCGTTATTACAGGTCATATTGTGTTTAACCTCGTAAAAATCGCCAGCACCCTCCACCTGTTTATCGCATTCATCACACAGAACAACGGTTATGGTTTTGGCGTATATTACGCCTGAAAACGAAACAACAACGAACGCGATGACGAGTACGACTGCGAGTAGTGTCTTCACTATGCATCCCCTTTCTAGTTTATCTGGTTCTGGCCGCTCTTCGGCCAATCTTAACAAAAGTATATCATAAAATCTCCACAATGTCAAGTACTTTCTCCACAATGTCTTACGTGCAATATTCACCTTGCGCTTTTGTGCTATACAGGACAAAGCACTTGACAAAACCGTAACGATATGTTACAATGTGAATATGCTGGACGTGCACACAGCTGATTCGAGGCGAAATAGCTCATGATTCGCTCAACAACCGCAAAGACGGCGAGGTATCGTGAAAGTTATTTCGCTTTGTCTCATTAACCCGCATCACATCATCCCCGCATGACTCGTGCGGTTTTGGTCGGATTCGCTTTATTTTGGCGTTAATCCGACCATAAAGAGAGTATATGCAACATAGACCAATGAACGATCAGGTGCTTATTAAAATTGATAAGCATGCATCAGAACATGCCGGGTATGACGAAAACGCTAAATTCGAGCTTATCGTCATGCCGGAAAACATAGAGAAACAATTTAGGTTCACGGGGTGGGTACTTGCGACTGGCCCCAAAACGGTTGAAGGTTTGATGCCGGGCGAATATGTAATATTCGGCACATACCAACAGATGATGTTTACGATGACAAGCTCGCCCCACCAGTACACGTATGTCTCCGAAGAAAATATCCTTTCTACCCTTTCTGAACAGCCCGAAACAATAAGCGTTGTCATTAAAGGCACAAGAGAGCTTGTGGAGGCAATATTATAATGTCGATGACGCTAATGACAGGTAAAGATTTTGATGAAGATGAACGCTGGAAGCTATTCGCCGCTGAATATATCAAGAATGGTGGGGTAATGAGTAATGCGTGCCGTGTGGCTGGCCTCGACCAGAGTGCCGCTGCACGTATGAAGAAAGATAACCCCTGCTTTGTTCCGTGGCTAAATGAACTTGTTTCTCGCAAGATGTCGTCTGCAATCAATAAGGGCGATCTAAGACTGGCCGGGAAAGTCGCAGAGGGTAAAGCGATGGAAGCAGGCATGTGCCGCACGCAGAAATTGCTTTACGAACGTAACAATAAATTACAGGCGGCAAATGTGAACGTAACGGTCAACAACCGCGTTGAATTGCCGGAAGACATTATGGAAGACTTGAAGAATTGGCTTGCTGACAAGCGTTTACGCGAGCGTCAGATAGCCTTGGGGAACTAATGGCGAGTAGAGTCAAGCCGCTTCGCAGCGCAATAAAACCTAGGCGTTCAGCAGATGCTATTGCTGTTGAACGTGCCGAGATAGATAAGCGGCACGAGGATCGCGCAGTTCGTAGAGACGCCAAAGACGCCGAGATGTTGGCTAAAATTGACCCTGCTGACCCAATATGGAAGCAATTAGCGGTTGAGCGTTGCAAGGAAGACCCTGGTTGGTTCTTCGAGAAATTCGTATATACCTATGACCAATACAGTGATACTGACCGCATAAAACTATTCCCGTGGTATCGTCCGTATTTTCCAATCTTGATGGATGTGATAAAGCGCGATCATATCGTTTACATTGTTAAATCACGACAAATGACGATATCTTGGTTCCTCTGTGGGCTGGAGTTGTGGAAAGCAAATTTCTTCGATCACTCAGAATGTTATGTCCAATGCACAAATGAAGATACTGTCGATTATTTTGTCCAGATGCGGATGGAGGCAGTATATAAAAGACTACCGGCGTGGTTGAGACACCCCGGGATGGACGCATCGTTTTCGTTCTGTAAAGCTCGTTTCCCGGCAAACGGTTCGTTTGTTACTGGGTTGCCAAGTGGTAGCGATAAGGCTCGTGGACGCGCTCCAGCAATATTTACGGCTGACGAATTGGCGTTCCAGGTCAATGGCGGGCATGAATCCGTAGCTTCTATTCTTCCGGCCATTGTTGGGGATTCTTGGTTTATCGGCAATTCAACGCCGAATATGAAGAACTTCTTTTATGAGATGTGCTTCCCGACAGGCCAAAAGCCCATCGAGACAATTATTCCGTTTCCTGATTATCCCAAGACAAAGATTGTCAGATTCAAAAAACACACTGTTATATTCCTACATTATACTGCTGATCCCGAAAAGAGATCAAGGGAATGGTTCGATGCCGAGCAGGCTAAGTTTTTCTCACAAGGGAAATCGAAAGAGGCATGGGAACAAGAATATGAAATCAGCTTTGAGAGGACTGGTCGCCCGAAGCTGTTTGCCAAGTACGATCCCGATATTCATGAACAAAAGGCTGCATATAATCCATTCAAGCCCATAATCAGAGGCTGGGATTTCGGGTATCAGCGGCCAGCCTGCGCGTTCCTACAGGAAAATGAGCGGGGGCAGCTCGTAATTCTTGATGTGATTATGGGGGACAAAGTAGAAATACACGAATTTGCTTCGTATGTGGTTAAATATTGTCGGGAGAACTTCAAGCCTGGGACGTCGCTAGGCAGGCCGATCGCTATTAAATATGAGGATTATTGCGATCATGCTGGCACACAGCAACACGATACCGGCTCGACCGTAAAGATACTGAGAAGCGAGTTTGGTATTAACCCGCGTAGTCGTTATTCCAAGCCAGAAGAGAGGGCGAATCTTATTGCCCATTGGCTTGAAATCAGAAAAGACAAGTTGCCTGGGATGATCATAAGCGAAGACTCAACATTGGCGGTATCCGGTTTTCGCGGTGGTTTCACCTCTAAACCTGATGTGTTGGGTCATGGCACAGGCATCCCATACAAAGACGGCAAGTTTGATCATATACTCGATGCTTTGGGATATGCGATAGAGAATAAATATGGCGTCCGTAAAGACAAGGATACGCCGTCAAAACGTGCACAAAGACGTGCGAGACGAGCGGCAATGCGTCGCAAGTACGAGAACCCGTCTGGTTATGTTGCCGTAGGAGCTTAAAAATGTTAACGTGTTGCTGTAGTTTGCCAAAAAGTTGTTGCGCTACATGTGTAAATTATAGGGTTACTACCCCAAGTGAAGACTGGCTTACGCATAATACGCCGCCTGCCCGGTATGGAGACTGGTTTGTGTATGATATACCGCCTGCCCGGTATAACGCACCAGTTGTGATAACGACGCCCTGGATAGAGGTAATTACAATACAAACAATGCCAATGGGGATTTATTCATAATGGCATTACCTATTCCATCCGCAGAGATTCAACTGAAAGCCCGGAAAGTTGTCGAGCAATTTATAGAGTATGCCGAACCTCGCCGCAACGAGAAGATCAGCAAAATGGAGGATTTGTATAATCATTATATGGTGAGGGAAGGGAAAAACACTTCATCCCCTCACGGCGGCACAGCCCGTAACGTGGATTCGTTCAGCCACGAGGCTGTTGAAATACTCATGCCGCGCATATTCGACGTTCTCACGCGCAGCGGTCAAATAAAATATGAGGTTGGCCCGGTTGGTGAGGAAGATGTAGAATTCGTTGAGATCGCCAACGCGCTTATAGCCCACGATCTCAAAACAGCCAAAATGCGGCCAAAGTTAATTGAGGCAGTCCGATACGTCGAAAAGTATGGGACTGTAGTGGAATTTACCCCTTGGCGCAAAAACATACGTCGTCGGTTAGCGCCGCGACACTCGATAAGAGGCGTAGAATTTGATGACGATATCCCGGTGTACAAGGAAGTCCTTGATGGCTACGAGATACAAGAGACAGTAATCTCTGAGGGGGTTGCATTAGAACTTATAGACTTGCGCTCGTGCTGGCTTGATCCGTTTGAGCCGGACGTACAAAAAGCGCAAGCAATAGTAATACAGGAGAATATCGCGTTAGAAGACTTGGAACGCGAAAAGTTGCGACGTGAACGCGAGCAGATACCCAATCCTGACGGGTCTAACACGCCCGCGTTCGTCGAACGGGTAGTCGGCCACTATTTTAACTTGGATAAACTCGCAGAAAAACTTGAACATGGTTCACAGATTGAAGAGAAGAGCGCTGGTGGAACGCAAACGCGAGATCAAACCGAGATAACACCTAAAAAACGCGCCGGAGTCAAACACTATTATGGACGCTTCGATAAAGGCGATGGCGATGCTGATTATATTATAGCTATTGCTGAAAAAGACCTTGTTATCCGGTGCGATGTTAGCGATCTCCCCGAGCGCCCAGCAATCGTTGCTCGTTATATTCCCGTTGAAGGCGAAACATACGGGTTGGGCGTCCTCGAAATAGATGCGATAGCCCATATAATTGATTCTAATATCTTGAATCAGTTTCTTGATAATATCACAATGGTATTGGCGAATATGTGGAAACGCAAATCGGGTGGCGATAATACCGATGATATGCTCACATATATACCAAATGGGGTTATAGATGTTGACAATATGGACGATCTCGAACCGCTTAGGCCCGACAATGTGACCGGTACGGCCATTGCTGCATTGCAATTTAACAAGCAGACCAGACGCGATACGCTTGGAGCGCAGCAAATCTTGTCCGGTGGCGGTCTAAAGACAAACACAACGGCGACAGAGGCCACTATAACGTTAAATGAGGCGTTGACAAGGGTGATGTTGGGTGCGATTAATATCGAGGAAGAATTCATATCGCCGCTATTACAAAGAATAGTCGAATATAATCACCATTTCATGGGTGACGAAAAGGTTATTCGTATAACGAATAAAAAGACTGGCGAACAAGAATTCTTGAAGGTAACGCCAGAGGCATTAGCCGCCAAGTTTGATTTTACGCCAATGGGCGCGACTAACCACCAACGCAAACAGGAGCAACGTCAAAACTTCCAAAACTTCCTTCAGGATGTAGGTTTTGCCACTTCGATCAACCCAGTCGTGTTAGAGCAATTATCTGGGCAGGGTTTCGATCTTGGGTTGCTTATCAAGGAATTCGCCAGGATGAACGATATCCCGAACATCGAGAAGATATTTCCAGATCAGCAACAAGAACAAGTTGCCGACGAAGGCAGCGGCGAAGTCGACCCGTTAGCGGCTGCTTTGCAGGAGATGGGCATTGGATAATATTGAAAAACGTGAACATTATACTGACTTGTTTAGGTCGGACGGATGGGGTTTATTTCGCGCGGACATTATTGAGAAGATGCAATCTATGACCAAGCACCTTATGGCGTTGTCTACAGAGGATCCTCATTTTACTACTAAGGCGGCTCGTCTCATTGACGGATATCAAGTCTTAAAAGCTAATATTACCGTTATGGAAGAGCGTAAGAAAGCTGAGCGCAAAAAGGCGAATCAAGGGGATTCGTCATAACAATATAAGCCGATAATTCCACAGGAACCGGCGAGGAGGAACAGATGACCACAGTACAGGGCGATCTGCAAGGGCAACCGCCAGAAGAGTCGGACAGCGATCCAGGACCGGCTGATCCCGGGCAACCGCAAAACAACGATGAACAGCCCGCGTTAGATTTTCAGCAATTCAGGGACGATGACGGGAACCTCATCGAAGAGAAAATTCTCGGCAGTCTCAAGGAGTTGCAGAAAATGGCAGGTTCCCAGAGTAACGAATTGGGGCAACTGAGACAGGCTAACAGTCAATGGGCCGATTATGGAGCGGGTGAGCAGGCACGGTTAGATGCGGCTATGGCCGATTCTAAGCCGACCGCCGCTACTCCAGACCCTAATTACGAGGAGTTGCTTGATGAGCAATGGGAAGCGAATAAGGTTGGTGTCGTCCGTGAGATTATAGGAGCCGCTACGCGTGAGGCTCTGGTAGGTTTCACTAACCAACAGAAGGCGTTCAACGATCCTATGCTTGAAAAGCACTCCGACGTAAAGATGATAGCCCAAGAATTGATGGCCGAACGCGGGATGGATGCGGCTGATGCTATCGATATAGCGTTAGGGCGTAAGGCGCGGAATGCGGCTACCGGTGGCAACGACACCGATAATATGCCAGCATTGCCGCCCAACAAGTCTAGCCGCGACTCTTCATCGTTTATACAAGCCAGGGGTATTCCACAAAAGACAACGCCAAGTCCGTCATCCGGCCTAAGTACAGAAGAGAAGGCAATGGCGAAAAAACAGGGTATGTCCGATGAGGAATACGCCAAATGGAAGAGGTAAAGACAATGAAAGACAATAATAAATCTAGTGCCAAACAAGCGGGAGATACGCCCGTAATAGATGCTGGAGTTGCGGTACTCGAAGGCGAGATCGACGAGGTAGACGATTATACCGCGTTGCTGGAGATGCAGCATGATCCGTTAAGGGTAATGCATAAGGATGGACGCAAGGCAAAGGAAGCGTTCCCTGACTGGCATTTTGCTTGGGTACGTAATGGCAAGGATCAAAGGCGTAACGATATCGGTAAAATGCAGACGATGCGATACGAACTCGTTACCACCAAAGCCGATCCCGATGTCAAGGTGTTTTCTCTCGGTGAAGACCAATTGAAAGCGAGTAAGGGTCGTTTTGAGTATAACGAATTGACCCTTATGAAGTTGCCAATGCGGTTCAAAAAGGAGAGAGACATATATCTTGCTCGCCAGAACGCAGAACAAATGCGAGGTCTGGGACGCGACTTCTTGAGTGATCCTGGCAACGATGCGTATGTTCCTGACGGTGGCACAACGATTACGCGAGGAGGTTAAACATAAATGGCTATTCAAACTCTCGAACCGGCTCGCCCTAGTAAGGGGCCGATTTGGTTAGAGTATTATGGTGAACAGTCTGGCGAAACATTCAAGCAGTATGAGTTTGTCGTAGCAGATACCGATGGTCAAATTACGGCTTGTGCTGACGACGCTACGCTCATTCTTGGGATGGCCTTGGCTGACGCTTCTGGGACGCAAGGTGCGCTCATTCCAGTTGTCATGGTCAAAGATACTCAAATGTTCGTGATGAATGTTTTCCACGCCACACCTGGCTCGGCCCTTAGTGCAGAGGACCAGCGAGATCAGAAATTCGGTTTGGAGGCCGATTCTAGTCGCCATTACGTTGACATATCACAAACTGACGCTGACGCCCTGATGATAGTTAGTTTAATCGATGCTGCGGGCGATCAGTATGGCAAAGTGAATGTAGTTGTTCTGCCTGAGGCACAGCAACTCGGCGCTGGCGGAACCTAAGGGGAGGAGGAGTAAGTCATGCATTTAACTAGTCAATTTGCCGACCTGATTGATCCTTCTTTCCGCAAGGATTTTTGGGGTGAATACGAACAGTATACACAGGTTGCCCCTCAAATCCTTAACGTAGAAAACTCAACTCAGGCATATGAAAAGACAACCGGCGTTAGTGGATTCGGAAACCTTGTGATCAAAGAAGAGGCTACCGATGTCACTTATGACACTAGCGTCCAGTTGGATGATGAGACGTATACACACGCAACCCATGCACTTGGCTTCAAAATCTCTCAGGAGATGATTGAAGATGACTTGACGACGGCCATGAGCCGCCGCCCGAAGGCGCTGGGGCAGAGTGTAGCGCAGTCGAGAGAAACTTTGGGAGCCGCTATATTCAACGACGGATTCGGTGATACCGGTCCCGATGGCGTGTCATTGTTTAATGATTCGCACCCGGGATATGGCGCTCGTGTGTATGACAATTTGCTGACTGCTGCCGCGATCAGTCATTCGGGTGTGCAGGCTGCTCGTATAGCCATGATGAAGACACAGGATCATCGTGGACAGTTCGTTCGCCTCGACCCGAAGATGCTGTTGGTTCCTGTCGATCTTGGAGAAGATGCGTTCATTATCACGAAGACCGAACGCGTTCCGGGTTCCGCTAATTGGGACAAAAACATCATCGACAATAAGGGCATGGAAACTCTGGAATGGAGATTCCTTACTGACACGAACGCCTGGTTCGTGCTCGCTCCCAAGAATCAGACTCAATTGCGTAGGTTCGACAGGATCAAGCCGCAGTTCAGTCGTGATTCGGAATTCGATAAAGATGTGGCGAAGTGGAAAGTGCGTATGCGTATAAGCCACGGATACGACAATTGGCGTGGAACTCTTGGGAACGCTGGAGCATAGGGAGGGGTGAAAACATGAAGAAGTATCTGATAGTTTTCATCGCCTTGCTGGCGATTATAGCGATTCCTACGGTTGCCGTTGCACAAACAGGGTTTGGCATTGGAGTAACCCTTATCGAGCAGGGAAGCACTCCGGCAACGCCCCCGTCTGGTGAGGTGACGGTGTTCGTTGATAACACCGCCACCCCAATTCTAAAACATGTGGACGACGCTGGAACGGTCACTTCGTTGTCGTCTGGCTCTGGCAACAACACCCTCGATGACGCCTACGATCAGGGTAGTGCTGGTGCTGGCAAGGCGATAACAGTAGATTCCGGCGCAGTCGCGCTGTCGAATACCGAGGCTGACGCCAATGCGCTTCTGACCATCTCGAATGTGCCAGCCACCGCTGCGGCGGCGGAGGGCATAGTCATCACGATTGGTACCAACTCGACTGGCGCTGCTTTGGAGTTTGAGAACAGCGGCAGCGGTTACGACATCGAAGGAACCGCTGGCTGGTCGATTGACAAGGCGGGCGTCGCAATATTCGCCGGGCTGACTGCTGCAACATTCTCGCCTGGTGCAATCACCGCTAGCGGTACATTCACGCTTGTCGATGATACTACTGACTCACCTAGCTTTGTTATGACCGACGCCACGGGAGAATCCGCCACGCTTATAAAGACCGATGGTAGCCATTTAACAATGACTATCACTGCGGCTGATGCGTTCCAGGTGTTGACTGGTAATCTGCGCGTTGGCAACGCCTCCCCAGATGAAACACATAATGGAGAAGATGTGTTTATCGAGGGCATTCTTGAGGTTGATGGCGAGGCCACGTTCGACGGTACGTTAGAATGTGATGGAGCCTTAAACGTCGCGGGTGCGACCGGCTTCAGCGAGAATGTTACGTTCACAATGGCGGCTGACGAGTATATGTTGCTTGATGCGGCTACCACGGACATGACAGGAACGCAAGGAGCGTTGGATATCAACTTTGACTCTTTGACAACCAATGCTAGTGCCGTTAATATCAAAGCCACACTTCTCAACAACACCGGCAACGAAGAGGTCATGGCGATATTTATTGATCTCGACGACGACTCTGATGCTGCCGCTGAGTTGGCTGGTATCGTGATTGATGCCACTGACACAACGGGGTCGAGCAACATCTTCGGCATCGCGTTCCAGGCGCAGGACGGCTCTGCAACTGGCGTGGAAGAGTGCATACACGCCGAGACTCCGGCTGGTGGGAAGTATCTCGTGTTGGATGCTGCCACAGTTGACAGCACGCAGACGGCTGGTGTCATAGACATCGACTTCGATACGCTTACCACGGCGGCGATGGCCTTCAACTTGAAGACCACACTATTGACTGCCGCTGGTGCGGGCGTAGAAGTCACGGGCATGTACCTTGATGTTGATGACGACTCCAACAGCGCGTCTACGGTTACTGCCATCACCATTGACTCGACGGACGCTACGGGTTCGAGTGAAGTCAGGGGTATCGCCTTCGAGACTCTCGCGGGCGCGGACACCCTACTCGACACTTGTATCTACGCCGAAACCGACGCCGATACTGTTGTGTTGTCGGTAGATGCTAGTTTAGCTTATACTGGTACGGGCGGCCTGATCGACATCGAGTTTAGCTCTGTGACCAACGGGGCCGAGGTAATTAACATTGATGTCGATGTTGGCGACACGCAGGCTGGGTCGGAAGTCATCACGGGTATCTTGATAGACCTCGATGATGACACTAGTTCTCAGACCTCGATTATCCGTGGTTTTTCTGCGATATCGAGCGATCTCACCGGTGAGGCCAGCACGCTTGTGCAGGGTTTCTTTAGTTCTGGTTGCGATGTAGCCGCTCAATACGATAACGGTTATGTCCGTATTGGTACTGGGGCGACTCCTGGCATCACTCCTGGCGACGATGATCTGTTTGTCGAGGGAACCGTTGAAATTGACGGGGAATTGCAGACGGACGGCAGTATCGACGTAAACGGAACCATCGTTGGCGCAGGTACCACAGCAACAACCATACAGGGTATGACCTCAATCGTCGAGGACTTTACCGGAGCCGACAATGTGATTGCTATTGCCGAGTCTGGCTCGACGTTCACCAACTCTGGCGATGCTGATGGTTCAGGGCATACGCTCCCAGAAGCATCTACGTGTGTCGGTGCCGAGTTCACATTCTTGATAGTCACGGCGCAAACCATGACAGTGACCCCAGAGGCTAGCGACATAATTTTGCACTTGTCGTTGAGCACCGGGGACGCGATATCAAGCTCAACAGCGAACGACTCAATCGTCTTGAGGGCCGTTTCGGCGTCTCAATGGATGGTAGTCACCGCATACCCGACTGCCGCAGATTGGGCTGACGCGAACTAAGGACAACCGGCTTAGTGGGCGGGTTTCGGCTCGCCCACGGGCCACAATAAGTAGATAGCGACTAATGACTTTCCCGATCATAGAACGTACAACCTTTGAGGCGAGCGACCGTGTTAGGGTCAGAGACGCCAGAGCACATTATGATTGCGAGAGATGTTCGTTCCCTTATTACAAAGACGAGTTGGTGGAAGATGGTGAAAAACCTGGCTTGCTCGTATGTAAAGAATGTTTTGATGAATTCACAGGCGCGGCTTTGGCATAGTTGGTATAACGCTTTATAGGAGGGGTCTATGGCAAACGATATAACAACCAATCCGGTCATCCTTGATACGGTTGGCGGTTCGTCTTATATTGCGGGGAAAGGGCGAGCGAGTAGCGTTGTCTTTGGGGGCAACTTGGATACCGACACCACGGTGCTAATCTACAACGCCAAGAATCAAGTTATCCGCAACAGATTTATGACCGAATGGAGCAATAGCACGGCGTTATCTCCCGACTTTTGGTCGCTTGCTGGTGCGGCTGCCACAGTAGCCCAAGAGAGTACAATAATTCATGACGGCATATACTCTTCCAAAATCACGAGGGCCGGGACAGATGCCACATTCTCGTGTGATCTGTTGCAGTTTATGGAGCCGCCCCATGATTCTATCAGTTGGTGGAAGGGCCGCACAATCATCGCGGGCATGTGGGTATATGCCACGGTCGCAAGCCGTGGGTATGTTAGAACATTCGACGGCACAACGACAACAACATCTTCGGCGCATAGTGGCGGCAGTGGTTGGGAATGGATATCCACCGCTGCGGTTGCAGTCCATGCGAGCGCGACAGAACTAACGATACAGGGCAGGGTGACTACCGGCAACACGTCGGTATATTTTGATGCCCCGCTATTATTTGAGGCAAGGGAATGGATGCAGTTGTTGTCTACAGGGCCAGCCGTCCCGATGTCGTTTCCACAAGGACGCCCATTTGATGGGTTATATCTGGCTACCCTGACTGGCGGCACAGTGCATGTGACTATCTAATGGCTGTACACATCTTGACATTGGCCGAGATGCGTGCTGAAGTTTATGCGCGACTTGGTGAAACCTCTGGCAATGCGCGGTGGAGCCCGGCCATAATTGATCGGTGGCTGAATCTTGGTCAGACAGAAGTTGTCCGTAAGACTCGGTGTCTCGAAGAAGATTACACCGTAATTGTGCCAGCATATATAAACGCTGACGACGAGATATTGGCGTTCTCAAATAATCTGTACATGGATGGCATACACGCGATCTGGTGGGTAGATTCTAGTGGTAATATGAATCGCCTGACATGGCTGATCGCCAAGTTTGATTCTATCAAAAACCTTGACACGGGCCCGCCAACTAGGGCGTTTTCTGTTGGGAACAACATTCATCTTATGCCATTACCGAGCGATGCCGGGACAGTACGCATTATTGGCGAGCGTATGCCTGACGAGCTAGTCGAAGAGGGCGATGTTAGTTTGATTCCGGCGTCATATAGAGACTTACCTATCATGTATGCCGTCATCCGTGCATTTACTGAATCCCAACAGTTTTCGTCAAGACAGTTAATCGAGTTGGAATATCAAACAGGAATATTGGAATTAAGAAAAGCGACTAACAGGCGCAGGGCAAGAATGCGGCCACCTCGTTTTGTTTTTGGTGGACGATTCCGCAGCAACAGAGGACAATCGGTAGATGGGCGAGGCTTCTAGGTTAAGAGTATTTAATAAATGGCCTGACGGGTTGAATACGACTGATACGCCCGCCAAGTCAACAGAGTATTCTGTCGGCACAAATGTGCGCTTGACCGAAAGCAATATCCCTGAGAAGCGCGGAGGCACAGTTAAAAAGAATACGGGTGCCGCAGTATCAGAAAAGTCGATCATTAACGCCATGAAATATTATCCCACTGGCAGAACAGCGAGATGGGTTGCCGTTGCAGACGAGACGGGTGGCGCAAATAGCGACATCTTTTTTTCTAATGACGGCCTTACATATACAGCCCAATCGCAAAGCCTGACGGCTGGAGCGGAGGCGGTATTGGCCGTATTCTCCATTTCCAACGAAGATTACATTCTCATGGTTAATGGAATTGAAAGCAAGAAATATGCACCCGATACCGACACATGGTCAAATATCGCTGGTAGCTCACCGACCGGAGGCACGTATGTTGCTATTCATGGGGACAGGGCTTGGATAGCCAATAATGACCTTGCATATTGGAGCGGTGTCTTTGCTAATACGTGGGATACCACAAACGACTTGATCACATATGCGAATAGAGGCGAGAGCATCACGGCCCTTGTCTCGTTTGACAATGACCTTATCGTTTTTCGGCAAAACTCGATAGGTGCTTTGCGCGGTAAAGACCCTATCAGCGGCAGAATCATCAATGTGCTTGTAGACAACATAGGCACGTCTTCTCCCAAGACAATCGTTGAAGGATTATATTTAGGACGCAAGGTCTTATATTTTATCAATAGCGGAGGGAATTTGTGCGTTTTCGACGGGCACTCTGCGTTCAGAATAGATCAGCGCGTGGACTTGTCATTACTCCATGCCGGAACTAGCGACATAAGCTCCGCTACCGCTGGGTTGCATAACAACCGTTTCTTGGTCGTTTCATATGTGTCCAGCACCGTAAACGATTCTGCACTTATATATGATACTGACATCAATGATGGCGACAGATTTATTTCTACAGATACAGGGTATTATGCAAGGTGCTTCTTTAACCTTGACGGCCCTGGTGACAATAATGAACTGTATTTTGGGACATCCAACAACCTTGGGTTACTTTATACATATGATAGCGGCACGGTAGACGAAGATGCTGTCGCTGATGGAACAGACGTGAACGTGACAACCACGTTTACTATCTCTGAGATATCGAGCGAAGACCCCATGCAGCAAATAATCTTAGAAACCATCAAGATAACAATGGACAATTCACACGACATACAGGTCGCGGGCACGTTAATAGTGAACGATAAGACCTCCGCGACACATATCTTTGATGACCCGAGAGCGCAAACACTTTGGGGTACGCTCGCTAATGGTGGGACTGGTGATCGTTGGGGAACCGAACTTATGGGCGGGACTGAAGCAATATGGGGAGGAAGCGTTCTTCGTAAGACATACCGCTGGAACATACCTTTAGGCATCAACCCATTTTCTTATAAAGTACAATTCGTAAACTCTCAGGACAAGACGATGCGTATATTCGGTATGGAGGCATGGGAGCGTCGGAGGCCCGTTAATTAGGAGCACGATATGACAATACCGGCAATAACAACTATCAACGATGGGGACGCGGTAGAAGTAGCTCCGGTCAATGCTAATTACTCAAATATCCGGACATCGTTAAATGGAAATCTGGATAATACCAACTGGAGTAGCACATCTAGCGGTAGGCTTGCAGGTTCCAAAGTAAACCTGAGTTCCAATCCCGAGTTTCTTACGGAACACGATTCGACTACATTTTTACATACGACGACTAGCTCGGGTTTTAGGGCGTTGCGTATAAAAGTTAATGTCGATTCTGCCTCGAACCAAATAGACCAGATAGATTTGGATGCAACAGATGTATCTATGCGGGCGAGGTCGGGAGCGAGTTTTTTCCTAGCACAATCCACCACGACAGGTGATCTTGGTGTCGACCTAACAGCTTCACTGGCCGCTAACGGGCCGCTTGGTATAGACAATGGGGCTGATGATGGAAGAGAAATAAACACAATCTATTATATATGGCTGGTCGCAGATTCTTCTGGTACAGATACACCCGACCTGACATGTGTCTTCTCGAAAGAAGCGGCGGCAAGTTCTACATTCTGGACAAACATTGATGATCATGTGATGACTGGCGGGGCCGCTGACTATGCGCTTCTGCTTGGCGCCGTCTATAATGACGCGAATAACAGAATCAAGGAACAACCAAGAACCGTTTCCGGTGGTAGCAATGGCATCGTGTTCATGCCAGTGTATACCCTGTCCGCTCATGGCAGTTATACTGGCAATGGTGTTAATGATCGCAAGATAGATGTTGGTTTTGAACCTGACATTGTAATACTCACAGCAAGCGAGCGCTTTGGAATTTATCGCACTGGTTCCCATATAGGTGATCTTTCTTCATTCCTTACTGCCGTCGTTCCTGATAGGGCCAATATGATACAAGAATTTGGATGGGACGGAACAGATAATTGGGGCTTTGAAATTGGTGACGACATTCAAGTAAATGAGTCAGGATTGACATATTATTGGTCGGCATGGCGTAATCATAATATTGGCACTCCGACAGCGTAGGAGGAAAGAATGATAGTCTTGGCGATACACAAAGAGACTGGCGAGATACATAACGATTTACAGGACACGCCAGAAGACGCATACCGAGACGGCACCCGTGCACGGCGAGCAGCGGCGGCTCTCGGCGGCATAGCGGATGATTACTTTGAATATCCATTTGCCAGCAAGAACAGGGGTATCATATTCAATGCCAAACATCTAATATGGGACGATCACAAGAAAGTGATAAAGACTGTGTCTTATTCGGAAACCGAGCAAAAAGAGAACAAGCGTAAAAAAGATAAAGGGATTATTGGGCATGAGATGATACGCGCGCAGATGGAATTGGATGCCGCAGAAAAATTAGGGATGGATATAACCGAATTGCTACCCAACCTTGACAAACTTAAAGAGAAATACGAGAAGGTAAAGGACAAACCTTATGGCTGATGAATTCAAGAAATTGCAAAAGGAAGTAGCTTTTCTCAGACGCGAGTTGGCGGAGTTGACCAAAGAGAATACGTTTATTCCTCGTGAAGCGGCAACTACTGTACCTGCCGGGATGGAACAAGGCGCGATCATGCCTACAGAGGTTGGCGGCGTATCTCGGTGGTATACGCAAACACCGAGCGGCGTCAAGTATATACAGTTTACATAGTAGGAGGGCGATATGGGTTTGTTTGATTCTGGTGGAGGAACAGAAAGGGTTGATCCCTTAACATTTTTCAAAAAAGACTTTGGCGGCGATCTTAGCGGGCTACTTGATTTCTACCGGCAACGCCTTGGTGGGCAAGACCCGGCTGTCGGGGCTTCCTTCGGCTTACAACGCACAGAAATAAATAGAGCATTTGATGCGGCTCGGCGATCAACGGGGCGAGGATTAGTTGGTAGCGGCGGGATACGATCTGCCGCCCGTACCCGCAGGCTGGCAGACGTGGATTCTGCTAGAGCGAAAGCGTTGAGCGATGCCATCAGCCAGATTACCCTACAACGTGAGACACAATTGCCAGCACAACTTTCGGCGCTATTGAATAGCCTCGCAAGCGCTGGGCGTGACCAATTTATAGAATCAGGCGACGGGGGGTTTGGCGCAGGACTAGGCTCTTTAGCGGGGGCTTTTGGTGCTGCGGCAGGGACTGAGCTTTTCAAAAAAGAATGATCGTAGTCTAATACTTTTATCGGGGCAGCTAAAGGAGAAGCGATATGCCGTTTCCTCTTCTTATTCCATTGATTCTCGCTGCTGCTGGAGGAACTGCTGGTGGTATAATTGGGCACAACAAAGGCGATAAGGCTCTTGAGGGTGCACTTATTGGTGGTGCTTTAGGTTTTGGCGGCGGTCTTGCGGCTCCCGCCGTAGGCAGCACATTAGGCTCCCTTGGTAGTACTCTCGGCAGCGCGGGCGGGAAAGCCGGTAGCTCGTTAGCAGGATCGTTCAAGCCGTCTCCTTCTGGTTTAGCTCAAAAGGGGCTTGGATTATTGCAAGGCCCTAAACAGCAACCACAAGCGCAACAATCGAGACAGCAACCAGACATTGATTTTTTGTCTAACTTCCTACGAATGGTGGAAGAAGATAAGCGGCGCAGAGAATTTGAGCACTTTCTTAGTCTTGTTGGAGATGTAAGATAATGTCTGATTTTGATTTGGCTGCATTCTTAGATGCTGCGGCAGGGGCTGCGGCAACTACATTCACAAGGGCGCGTGGGCGCCGCAAAGAACAAGAGTTCCGCTTAAAACTACAAAAGCTTAAAGAGGACGCTGACGAAACCGCACTAAAGAACAAGTTTAACACTACTGCGAAAGCAAATCTCGCTGTCACTAGTCTGATGGAACACGCTGGAGAAGAGGGATTCGATTTCGAAGCGGCTAAATTAGAAGCTTCTAGGATACAAGGTGCTGACCCAGTCACGATCAGAACAACTATTGCTGCATTAGAGGAAGCCAAAAATACAATAGCACAGCAGCAAGGCGTTAAAAATATAACTGATATCATCAGCGCAACACAACCTCAAACCGGGGTATTATCACAGCAGCCATCATTCCCGCCCGGGTCGCCCGCTGCGGGGTTGCCGCCATTTGCGGCGGCTGGGGTTACAGAAGCAACACGACTGCCAACAGTATCAATACCGGAGGGGCGCAGGCGAATTGCGGCAGAGCCTAGCGTGCCCAGCGAGGCGTTCCGCAAAGAAGCCTTAAGTCAAGTTAAGTTCCCACCAACAGATGCCGGATTCAAAGCGCAAGAGCGTAAATTCACAGCTTCTGAGCGTATCCGAAAAGCTACTGAGCGCGAAGAAAAGAAAGTGTTAGATAGGGCGAAGCGTGAACGTGAAGTCGTTGAGCGCAAAGAGACAAGAGCACGCAAAACTATTGCCGACGTAACAGGTTTATTGAGAAGGACAAGCAAGGGTACGCTTGTACTCCAAACATTTAGGGCATTCCAAGCTGGCGAGAACATAGACTCAGGCACAGTCCTGAATAATATAACCACAGAACTAGACAAAACAAAGGCCGGTCGCAGAATGAAACGAAGCTGGCAAGAAGCATTCAATGTGTTATTCGGCCCCGAGACAGACGATGTGGATAGTCTTGTCGCTGACTTTGAAGAACAAGAGAGGCGTGCGAAGCAGTAATGATGACCGCGATACAAGAGTCACATAATGAGCTTGACCGTGAGAAGGTTACTGAGTTCCTTCACCGCACAACAAAACCAGGGAATCCGGTCTCTGAGGCAAGTAAAGCGTTTATCAGGGAGAATCGTGCTCGGTTCGAGGTACAACCTACCGCAACTCCGCAAGTTGACCTCCTAGTTCCGCAAGTATCGACTCCACCGCCGCTCGAACGCATCGACCCTAGACAAGTAGCACCACAAGTTATAAACGAATTACTGGCGAAACAGCCGCCGCTTGGCGATGTGGCAAGAGAACTGCCAGGCGCGATAGCAGGAGAAGTTTTTGATACGTCGGGCTTCGAGGAACAAGCCGTAGGCTTTGGGCAGGCCAACGTCATGCTCCACGACCTTATAGGAAAGGCTGGACGTCTTGGCGAATCTGGTTCAGCCCGGTTGTCGCCGCTGTTTGGATTGCCTGCGGAGGAAGAATCTGCCTTTGAGACAGGCTTCCGGAAGGTACGCGAGTTCGGAGAGGAAGGCGCGATAGCTGTCGCCCCTGAAGACACTGGCAGGGAAGGCTTCCTTATATCGCTCAACAGGGCGGCTGGTGCGGCCCCCACCACTATAGCTACATTCGCAGGCGCATCGGCTCTCACGGGTAGTCCTGTTGCAGGCTTTGCCGCAGTTGAGGCATTACAAGCAAGTGATAAAGGCGCAAAAGCGTCAACGATCGCTGCTACACATGGGATGTTGATGGGCTTGACGCTAGGTGCGTTTGGGACGCTTGCGTCGACCGAGGCGGCAGTTGGCACAGGAGCTACATTCGCCCTTGACACAGCATTGCAAGGCGGGAGCACAGAGGACATTGCAGCAAGCTTTTTTGTTGGTGCTGGCCTGTCAAGCGTTGCGGCAAAGAAGGACGGCCCATCGTTCCGCAAAGCGTTAAAGGCTGCCAAGCAGATCAAGGTTGGCGTGGAACAGCAAGCCGCGATAGATGCTGTCATGATGCATATCTCGGTTGCAGAGAAAAAAGGCTTTCGCCCGCCGACGCTTAACGAGCTATACGCCGACACGGTTGACAACCTTAATCCTATAAGCAGGGTTGTCAAGACACTTCACAAGATTAGTGGAACCGGCGAGCGGCTTGCCACGATGGATGACGCCTACAAGTTAGCGCGACTACAGCGTGGATGGCACAATAAGGCCGAGCATTTCTTGCGCCAAGAGACATTCAGCTTTAAGACCAACCAAGGCGTCGGAAAGTCTCTGCAAGAATTGTTGAAGCCAGTAGAAAACAACCTTGACCAATTTCGGACATATATTGTATCTAAGCGTGTCATCGAACTGGACAGGCGAGGCATTAAGCAGCCCGTAGACGCGAAGGCAGCGAGGGCTGCTGTGAAAGCCACAGAGACACCCGAATTCATACAGGCATTTGCCGACCTGAAAACATATCAGGATTCGTTGCTACAATATCTCGTAGACAGTGGTGTTCTGACTAGCAAGCAGAAAGCGGCGATGAAGCAGTTGAATGATGATTTTGTCCCACTTTACAAACTAGCCCAAACAGACTCTGCCGGGACGGGACAAGGCAAGAAACTTGCTAATCTCTTTGACCCGATCAAGCGCATAAAGGGTTCCGACAAACCCATAATAGACCCCATAGAGTCTATTGTCAAGAACACCTATGCCTTCATCAACCTGGCCGAGAGACATGCGGTTGGTGATGCGCTTGTGAGGCAAGCCGAGAAGATACCGGGCCAGACGCTTGTGCGAAAGATTAAACCACCGGTCAAACCTATATCCGTGACGAAGGCGGAAGTCAAGTCGTTCCTTGGCGAGAATGCTGAAGCCATAAGAGACGTTAATTGGAATCAACTACCAGATGTGTTGCAGACGTTCAGGCAGAATGCAACCGTTTCTAAGGGTGATCCTATTATATGGGTGCTCCGCGACGGCAAGCGTAAATATTTCGAGGTTGATCCTGATGTCCATAAGGCACTCCTAGGGCTAGACGAACAATCGGTTGGCATGTTGGTGCGCTTGATGAGCGTTCCTGCGAGAGCATTAAGGGCTGGCGTCACGATTACACCTGAGTTTGCGGCCAGGAACCCGTTGCGCGATCAATGGACTGCGTATATCCAGTCTGAATATGGGTATGTACCGCCCATAGATTTTATAAAGGGCGTCTTTCACATGGTTGGTCGCACAGACATGCTCCGGAAGTTTGAACGTAGCGGCGCGGGCCGGTCTATGATGGTGTCGATGGACAGAGCATATTTGCAGAAGAGCCTTGATCAAGTGTTAGCCGAGCATAATGCAGGTAGCCTTTCAAAATCCATACTCAAACATCCCGTTGAGGCCGTAAGAATATTAAGTGAATTAGGTGAAACTGGTACGCGGCTTGGTGTGTATAGCCGGGCCATGCGGAAGATGCAGAAGAGCGGAATAACCGGCAAGGAAGCTGAAATAAGCGCAGGCTTTGAGGCCCGTAGGGTAACAATCGACTTTGGGGTTCACGGAGCAAAGACACAGGCCATGAGCCAACTCACAGCATTCTTTAACCCAAACATACAGGGCACGAACGAGTTCGTGAAGACGCTGAGAGACAACCCCAAACGCACAAGCGCAAGAGTTGCGGCGTCGATCACGCTACCGTCAGTGCTTTTGTGGATGGCCAATCATGACGATGCGAGATACAAAGAGATACCGGGTTGGCAGAAAGATATATTTTGGATTATAATGCCAGACCATATAAGCGACGAACAGTGGGCCGACATGACATCTGAGGAAAAGGCCCAAGGATTATCGGAAGACCCGCTCAAGAGTGGCATATGGCGTATACCAAAACCGTTTGGGCCGGGGCAAGTATTCGGGTCGTTGCCAGAGAGAATACTAGACCGCATATTCTTGGATGATCCTGATACTATCAAGGAATTCTCCAAGACCTTTTTTGAAACTAATATGCCGGGATTTATACCAACAGCGGCCTTGCCAATTATTGAAAACTTTGCCAACAAGAGCTTGTTTTTGGATAGGCCGATTGTGCCATTGTCCAAGCAACGACTCGACCCGAGAGAACAGTTTGGTGCATATACGTCCGAGTTTGCTAAGATAATTGGTGACGCTACCAATAGATCGCCCGCCAAGTTGGAAAACCTTATTCGCGGATGGACTGGCGGGACAGGATTATATGGGTTGGACGCTATCGACGCGGTGATGCAACAGACAGGGATAACCGACTTGCCGCCCGCACCCAAAAGGGCTGCCTCTGACACACCATTACTCAGAGCGTTTGCTGTCAGGCATCCATCGAGTAGCGCGGAAAGCATCCGAGAGTTCTATGACCTTTACAAGAAATCGGAAACAGCGATGGCTACTTTCAGGAGCAAGATGAAGCCAGCGGTCAAGATGATGCAAAAGAAAACAGCGCTACAAGCGATAGGGCAAGAGTTATTGCCACAGGAAGAGGCCGATCTCCAACGTAACCTACAGCAAGTTGAGAAGTTTATCAGAAAAGGTGACAACGAGTTTTTGATAAACCATTCTCCAGCCCTATCACTAACAGCAAATCAAATTAATGGCTATCAAGAACTGATCCGCGATACGCGCAAAAACAGACGTTCCTCCCCAGGGGATAAGCGCATTGCTATAGATGCGGCTTATTTTGATATGATCGATTGGGCAAGAGGGATCGTTGATACTATCGAAGCGGACAAGCGAGCGAGTCAATTAACGCCTACAGAAAAAGAGCTTAAAGTAATACGCAGCTTGCCGGGAATATAACATGACCGACTGGACAGAAGCAGGCGACGCGTCTACCGACTGGACTGAGGCCGATCCGACATATCCTAAGATTGGCGGCACACCCGGCACGGTAGGCGATGTGTGGCATGCGCTATGGTTCCCCGGCCACGACATGACGTTCTGGACTAGGGCTGGCAACAAGGAAACCACATGGACAGAAAACAACTAACAATATTATTGGCCGTCTGTATATCGCTGTGCTTCGCGGCATCGGCGGAGTGCTCCAACTTATATGAATCCTCATATAAGTTCGATTCGGGTGGCCCGTTGACTCAACTTAGCCCTGACAATTTCAACATAATTCATTCCAGCCTAGATGTTCGGCTAAATATAGCCGAAGGAACATCAGATTCGGCACTACAGAACGTAGTCGAAGACCTCACGCCTCAACTTGGCGGCGATCTCGATACGAACAGTTTTGATATAAACATCTCGTCGGGCTTCCATCTGCTGTTCGGCGCGAACCAAATTGACGACGGCAGCGATAAGCTTGATGGTGAGCAGATAGCTGACAACACGATTGACGAAGATGCGATAGATTGGGGAAGCGGAGCCGGCCAAGTCGACCTCGCGGATATTCCGGGCGGCGTGGCGGGAGCGAGTGTCTTTGATTATGGTGGGGCCACTAGCCTAGAGATACCGAACTCTGCGGATGTGTCCGCCAATGTCGGTGATGGCATACTCTCGTGGAACAACGTTGAAAAAACCTTGTATATGGGTGACGGCACTAATGCAATTGCAATTGGTGGCGGCTCGGAAACTCTCAACGAACTTCATATCAATTTCGTTGCGCCAGCAACAGCTTCATCTGTATTCGCAGCGGTTGACGTTGAGTTGGACGTTAGTGCCCTTGTGGCTACATCGGACGTGCATGCGCTTAATGTAGCAGCGGTTGGTTCCACTAGCGGCACTATAGTTGCACTTGGCACGGAGCCGGGCGTTGAGGTCATCCATCAGCATACAGGTTCATTCACAACGCCGAGTCAGACTGAGTATGCTGGCGAGATTCCCAGTGGAGGCTCATGGTCTGATGGGATCGATGGCAAGACAGTGTTTGAGGCTGATAACGATGAGATATATATAGGCGCAGCCGCCAAGTTCGGGGAATTGGAAGTGATTCTGTCCACGCCTTGTAGTAAGGACGAGGTATTGGTGTTCGAGTATGAACATACGACTGGGCCGACATGGACACCTTTCACGCCCATAGATGGCACAGAAGGCTTCCAACAGAGCGGCATAATCGAGTGGGCATCTGAAAATCTAACTAATTGGAAAAGCAACTCCGATCCTGGCGGTGCAAGCGCAAGCGCAGGCTATTATGTCCGCGTCCGGCGCACTCGTAACGGCTCGGCCACCGACCCGATAGTAACTACGATCAAATTGGTCGATCCTACCGACTTCGTCTGGAATGAACTCGGCGATCTGAGCATCCATGATTTGACAGCAAGTGGGACGTTGTTGTTTAGCGATACAGGTGTTTCAACACACCTTGGGGATATGGAATACGCTGACGAAAAGGGTGTGATATGGGGAACCGATAGCAATATACGATCATTCTACAATGAGACTGATGATATTTGGAATATGAACACAGCGGCCACCGCCAGCCAAAATGTAGACTACGGCATTTATACAATAGCTGTTGACACTGGCAACAGTGGCATGACCGCCAATCAGGAAGTGTTTGAGATTGGGAAGGGCGGGGTCGACGACAGTGACGGCAATTATGTCGAACTGTTGCGCCTTGACGAAGATGGCGATCTGCATGTGAGGGGGCGCATAGTGGCGGCGGATGGCATCCGTGCTGTACCTGGAGAATTTGCAACAATAACACTAGCAAAGGCGGCAGCCTCAGCGGGTGATATTATTGATGTTGAAGCTGGCACATATAATGAGGCTGTTAATATTAATGTTGCTGGTGTAATACTCCGTGGGCGTGGAGCGTCGACTATCATTAACGGTGGCACGACAGGGACGGCCCTTACAATAGCCGCAAACAATGTTACCATCCTCAACCTAGCAGTCCAGACGACGGGTGGGGGTGGCAACGCCTATAATGCAATATCAATCACCAGTGGCGATGACATTCTAATCGATAATGTGACCGTTATAGATTCCGACAATGTCGGAATATCTGTATCAGCCACTTCTGACAGGGTCACATTGTCGAGAATAAGGCTCATAGATACAGATGCTACAGGCATTCTTGCATTTGATAATGGCAGCGAGCTTAAAATCGTTGATAGTCACCTCGCCGTAACCGGAACGATTGCCGGGGGTAACACTATAAACATCCAATCCGACTTTGTTGTGATTACAGGGAACTTGATAGGAGACGCGGCGACTCGTTCGCTCAATATAAGCGCGACCGCCAATAATGTCGTGTATGACAGCAACTATATCGAGGGTGCCGTGGCCGATGCGGGTACGGCTAGTGTGGCAGGAGATAACTCATAATGAAAAGAACGATCGTAGTCCTAGTCTTATTGGCCTTCACGGTCATCCCGATCCACGCACAAGATGAGGGTGTGATGAGAGTCGAATCGTTCAAGGACAACCCGTCTGTCATCACATATGCTGAATGGAACTTGATCGCTAACGCTCATGCGGCCTATGCGGCATTCGACATTTATTGGCAACGTCCGAATGATGATGGCACCTCATTGTTCAAGGTGGAATCCGATGAAGAGTTGGCGGGCTTGAAGGCCGCGCTTGAAGGTGTGAACATAACATTCGATAAGGAAACGAATGTCGCCTTGACCACCCGTCAAAAGGAATTGCTCAACGGGGTCAACATCAAAACACGCTCACAGGTGAACGTCACGCTTGAGCGGCTGGAAATGTTGGACGCCGCAACCACATTCACAGAATGGAAGGAAGGATCATTGAATGCCGAAGCAATCCAATAAAATAGACCACATTGAAAGTGGTGGCGTCGGTATGTGCCTGACCAGGGGCGATTTAGAGTTACTAAAAAAAGGTGCGGTTGTAATGGAAACGCATATGTGTTGTGATTGTCCTCTTGAGGAATTGTGGATATTTGAAATAATCAAAGACGGCTCCCTGATCGCTCGTGTGTTCCGAGATAATGCAGCTACAAGACGTAACCGCAACAAAGCCAAAAGAAAGAAGAAATAATGGGTAAATTCAAAGATATCAGTCTTGGCGATTGGCTAAAAATTGTGGGGATTGCCGGTGCTATCATGTTGGCGGCTATCGCATGGTATGTCCGCGTTGAGACGGTCAGGGCTGATATCATAGATGTGCAGGCGTTCCAAGAGCGTGAAGTCGCAACCATTCACCCCCGATTCGTCACCCGCGAGAAGCTAGAGGACAGCTTAAAGCCTATACAAGTACAGATGAGGGCCATCGAGAAAAAGCAAGATGTTATGCAGCAGGACGTAAGAGAACTATTGCGAAGGATACCACCTCGATGAAACGGCGCAAATTCACAGCCGCACTCGGCAAGCTGCTTGTCGATATGATGCTCAAGGGCGAGAAGCCTTTGTTGGATTGGGTGAAGCGTTCCCCCGAAGAGCAGAAGCGCCTGTTCGACCTGGGGCTATCGAAGTGCGATGGGACGGACAAAATATCTGCCCACCAGAGAGGCCGTGCTGCAGACATCCTCTTCCAGAACGAGGCAGGGACGGGCATATGCGAGCCGATCAAAGGATGGGATTATTGGCATCGTCGATGGGAGGAGTTCGGCGGCAGGCCAATGATAGGTTGGGACAAGGCACACTTTGAAGGGTAGGGGGTAGAAATGGTAGAGCGCAACATAACAATCATTGAGGAAAACGAGAAAACATGGGTAACACAGGTAAACCTCGTCATCGCGGGGGTATTGGTGTTTCTGATAGTGGTCTTGGGGTTAGACCCAAAGATAACAGCAGCTATTGCGGGGGTGACGACACCGTTGGTCAATATCGTCCTGCGGATAGCGAACAAGAAGGGGTGGATATAGATGAGAACGATTGCGATTTTGTGTCTTGTTGGAATCCTGTGTATTGGCGTCATGGGGTGCTTCGGCAACACGGGCATCTTCATAGCTAGCGGGACAGGGCTAGGTATCGGTATAGGAGCAACACCGGTAACGCCTAACCTGGTGATACTTGGTGGCGACTTCAACCTTGCGGTTGTGGATGTGGATGCTGCTCAGGAAGCTGTTGAGGTCAAGGACAACACATTCTATGATGCCGAGATAGGTGCGGGTGTCGGTGAAGGTGCGGATGCTGCGGCCATCGCTGGCAAGCGGCGTGAGTTCAAGTTTACTCTGGCACCTGTGGTGGAGTAGTTATGTGGCAAACACAAGGAGGAACAAAAACATAATAGAACCAAGCCCGCATACAATGTTTGTCACTATGCCAGCAAGAGATGGATCGGGCTTCGTTTCATAATGACACGATAACACTAATAGCCATATAGCAAGCGTCCCGAATCTAATCGCGTGAATAAGGTTGTTCTCCACACCATCCTCCTTTCCGGGGCGGCTCAAAACCGCCCCGTAGATCGTGGTCTTTACTCTCTTTGTGTAAGATCATTATCAAGCTCACGCACCTTGGCGATCAGTTCTGCTATGTGCAATTGAGCAGCGGAAACCAATATTCCCATATGTATGTCAGAAATCCCCTCATCCGTCCACCGCTCTTCAAGGCTCTTTAAACGGTCTTCAAGCTCAGGCGTCATTGTCTCGTCCCCTCCTTATAGTGTTCGCCCTTCCTCTCGAACTCGACGCGCCAAACCCACGGGTTCGCGTCCCAATCGAGATCGGGCTTCTTGGCGTACATCGTGTGCCAGATACCAGTGAATGCAGTGCGTTCATCCGCGTAATGCGCGTCGCCTTTCTCCCAACCGAATTGATGAATGATATTGATCGCTCGCCTGTTGTGTTCTTCAGCCCCCTTTTTGTCGCCTGGCCACAGCGTTATGAGAGAGAGATCGCAGCCTTCGGCTTTTGCGTCTTTCCGTGTAATCTCTTGCAACCGTTCGGCACGGACGCTCTTGACGACAAGCTGTATCCGCGACGCCCAGCGCGGCATGTGGATCGAGGGCTTCCACGGCGACGCCTCGGTGCCATCTTTGTTTATCTCCTCGCCGCCGTCGCCATCGTCTTTGAAGACCTCTTTGCCGTCTGCTCGATACAAATATTTTTCTTCGTCGGTGCCGAGGTTTTCGTCCTGTAAATAGCAAAACCCCTCCCTCACCCAAAGCTCGTCGCCGGGGACGCCGTAGGGGCAGCCGCGCCGCCACAAGGGGTTGGCGACCTCCGGTGTCGGCTGCGGCTTGGTCGGCCTGCGCGTGACGGTCTTCGAGCCGTCGAGGATCGCGCGGATCATTGGCCCGCTAAATATTATCGGTCGCTCTTTCATTTGGCTTCCTCTTTCTCAGCGTCGATCTTGGCGAGGACAGTCTCAATATCAGTCCATAAACCCCAGTGTCCGTCAAGCGTTTCAAGAATTGCGTTGTTCGTCTTGAAGTCATTGCGTAACTGGTTAAGTGTACGAAGTGTTTTTGTTAGTGTTTCAGCCATCTCCTCGTAGAGTTCGTCGCGGTTGAACAGCCTGGCCAACGTTTCGGCGTCCTCTTTCTCGGTAATACTAACCCACTTTGGGCTACCGTCAAGCGTGACAATTTCCCAATATCCATACTCGTCTTGTTGTATTTTATACATCACGCTGCCTCCAAGTTACCAAACTGCACAGCCGGGGCGTTCACCAACGAAGACTTCCTGGTAAAACTCGGTGGGACAACCTTCAAGTTGAATACTGGTTCCCGATGGACTTGTCGCTGTAATCGTTGCCACGGCGATAAGCTGATGAAACCCTACGGTGGCTACTGTCACAGGAATCGTAACACGCTCACCGACGCCGGGGTTTGCCAGCACACCGACAAGCGCTCGTATGTCCGAGTCAGCGTAGTCTATAGAATACACCCGCGCCTCGCCCAGGACCGACAGTGGGCCGCCGGTTTCCGTCTCAGTGGGCATGGTCACGGGAACGGTAAACGATGTGCTGTCGAATACCTTTGGCGGGGGTTGCGTCTGTGTGTAGCCGATACCAACGAATGCGACGACGATTGCGAGTGCGACAAGAAGTGAGCGGTTCATTTTGAATCCTCCTTTGTTATGTGGCTGTGTTCGCCAAGATAAACCATACGTTCTTTCAGTGGCCTCTCGGCATGGAAACATGCGTTACACATTAGATCGAACCATAACTTGCGCCCTGTCCATGTGACAGAACGGCAGGAGTCACAGCCGTATTTATGAGAGAAGGTGTGATCACGAGAATTGAAGCAGCGGCCCTGAATTTCGGATAGCGGCAGTGTAAGACCCTCTATCACAATGTCGGTTGAGACAGGAACCTTGTAGCATCCAGCGCTGGCGAATAGGGTTAGTGCTACGATTGCGATTGCGAGCTTTTTCATGGTGAGTCCTCCTCATTTGAACTTCCTTCCACCAACTCCAGGGCACCCTCATAAACGATAAGTTTGTCGCTACCTCCTATACGTGAGTACGGGCTGACGATTGCATATGTAATGTAACCGCCGACATACTCACTACAAACGGCGATCTTTCCCTCGAAACCAGTTGTCATGTCGCGTACTAGTGTGTTGAGCTCGAACTTAAACATGATTACCTTCCTTTCCGGCGGGTTTGGGGTTGAGAATTTCTGCAAGCTTACAGAACGGCCTATGATCATAAATATCGGCGGCAGCAATACAATGCGGGACACATTTCACCGCCGCGTCAATCCGGGCTTGGAGGGCGTTGATCTTATCGCATTGGTCGCCCCACGTAGTCTTGTCGGATACAGCCTTACGCTCCAACTCCTTGACGCGCCTATCTTGCTCCACGATTTTCTCGAAGAACTGGCTTATATCAGGACAGCAGCATTGCTCGCACTTTTCCCTTTCAAGAACGCATGCAACGCAATCAATATGGCGATTACATTTAGGCATCGCTCATCTCCTTTCCGGTTGGGTCTGGCTTGAGGATTTTAATGGCCCGGCTTCGACACTTGAAAAGTCTGTGTGCAACTTCTGCTGTGGGGCCACTAATATCCTCACGAAGCTCCACAACCGCCGCCTTGATCTGGGCTTTGAGGGCGATTGCCTTGCGGATGCTTTTGGTGGCATAGTCTTGTGCTTGCGTCAACTTGTCCTCCAACTCAATACAGTAATTCCATTGACGCACAATCTCCTGCGAATCTTTCATGTGGTTGATAGTTTCGATCTGCCCCTCCAACTCCTCGATGCGCTCGTCCTTCGTGGCGAGTTCGGCTTCGAATTCGGCGATAGACTTGCTGAGTATCATCTCAGGCTCCCTTCGTTGTTTGCCAGAACGCGCTGAGGACGCGTCAGACGCCTCAGGAGCGATCTTTTTCTTTTTTAGATACCTAAGTATACCCTAAATCCTCCCAAGCGGCCTTGCGCGTCCAGCGTTGGCGTCTTGGACGCATCTCGCGCAGATACCATCACCGCATTCTTTGCCAACAGTCATATCCTCATTACATCGCTCACACTGAATAACCTTTAGGTTGACCCATCCATGTTTTATCAACATATCTTTATCCATCTTGCACCTCCTGTCCTCTAATACCACCACCCTAATATATGTTTACCCATAATCCTAAACAAATACTCAGCATCCCATGCCTTTTGGTCAAAGCCCCGGCAACAATAATCATCCTCAATCAATCTATCCAATAATGCTACACAGATTTTAACATCTTTGAGCAATTTGTCGGCACCAACAAACGAGTCATACTCTAGCATGGTCTGTGTGTCTCTTAGCTTTTTACGCAACACAACGAATGTGTAATAATAATCCCAATTGCCATCACACCAGATAATCGGAAACCACGTGATAACACTACGGATGCCTCGCGGAATATCTTTAATAAAAGAGCGTAATGCTCTCCACGTGCGACGCATGTATCCCACCTCACACCTCCTATTCGTCTACCACGAACTGATTGACTATAATCATCTTCTTTGACCCGCTTAACGTAATACTTGGCGCACCACGACTCGTAGGCACCATTTGCTTCGCTTCGGCGTATGAGCCATCATACTTTAAGAACGCGCCGGTATTTACGAATATGCGATCTTTCTCAACAATCTTGTGGTGCCCCCGATCCCATCGGAAGATGCTCTGCTTATATGTGCCCTCCCCGTGAGTGTGCCCACCAAGATATATATCGGCGTCAGGGAATACTTGCGCTAGTTTAACCACGCGGTTCATCTTACCACCCGGCGTATCGCCCCCGCCCGAGCAATGATGTATATAAAACACATATTGCGGGATCAACCCCTTGCGGTTGCTTTTAGATTTACGCGTTCCGTGGATTCTTAATGCCACAACGCCTGAATACCCTAAGTACGGGACATTTAGGCGTTCACATAAATGTTTCATTGGATCGAACCCAGCCAACCCTGTCAGCCGATCTTCATGGTTGCCGATGACCATTGCCAATAATCGGTCACCAAGCGGGCGCAACGTCTCATAGGCCATATCAAGCTGGTCATCGAGCGTAAGGTCTTGATCGAATGGCGATGTTTTGGATGCGCGAGTGGCGACATTCATCCAATCGCCTGTGCCAATCACAAAACGAGGAGTGCCGTCATCGATCATGGCATGTTCCATATATTTATTAAATCGTTTCATATCACAAGCTTTATCGCCGATATGGACATCCCCCAACGGATACACGATTACCTCGTCGGCTGCTATGTCGCGGTATACTGACTTCATTGTTGGCCCTCCTCAACCTCCTCGTAATTTATATGATATGCCGCATCACAGTTCCAACACCAACGGATGTGCGACCCGTACATCGCCGTGCTGTTGCGTTCACCGCACTTGGGACAACCCACTAGTTGATACGTGGTCATCACACACCATTTTTCTTTATCCGAGCATCCGTTTCAGATGCGATATCTGCGTATACCGCGATATCTTCGCCACAATCCACAAGTGACTCCGATGGGCAACTGGGATTCGCCCGCCGCATGATCTTCATGAGCATCATCATGTCGGCCACCATATCGGGGGTAATTGTCCAGTCGTCGGGATCGCTCCACCGCGTAGCAAGATATAGCGTCCACATCCCCCCTATTCTCCCTAGCGCTTCCTTCGGATCGCCATAGGCGGCGTCTTTCTCTTTGCGGATTTCGGATATGTCAGTCATAGAGTTCCCTTCTATTTTGTAACCAGCTTTCTCCGCTTCACGCAATCGTTCTATCAGCCACGGGATGTCGGCGCGGGCTTCGGCGACGAATATAGCATCGCTTTTGTACATGCTATGGCCAATACAAATGTCCCTTTTTGGACAATGCACCTCGTGGTATTTTGGCCGCATCTTAGGGTCTCGATATGGGTTAACGGCCTCCCATTCGTCCGGCGTCGCCGCATTCGCCCGCTCCTCGATCTCGCGCAACCGCTTCTCGTCGTCAGGTTTCATGATTGCACACTCTCAATCGCTTTCATGATGATATCCGAAACGCGGCCCATCGCCTTGTTACCGAGCATTTTCTTGACGCAACCGGGGCAGATATCGATATCGGGGAAATAGTGATTATTGTAATTGAACCCTAACGGCTCCCATCCCTTGGGCTCCTCGCCATCCTTAAATGTAGCTTCTACCCCACATATGTCGCATTTACGATCTGTCGTATATGTCTCGCTCATTCTATGCCTCCCTTATGTATTCCAGAGTATCTCCGGCTCCCATTCCTTCGCATTATAAAATTCTAGCAACCACTCCTTCACTGTGTAGAATCGGGGAGAATCGCCTCGGCGCTCCCGCGCAGATCGAAGTTGTGGGCAATATTCATTTTGGTACCAACTGGAACGCTCTGCCATAGCAGCATCTAAATCTAACTCTCGTGGTACGACGACAAAATCGACACTAGCATCACACCAGTCTCCTCCCCCACAAATAACAATATCGCGCGTCTCGCTCATTCTCCACCTCCTGCATTGTAAACTTCTACCTTGTCTGGATACACTATCCGCAACTCCCACGGGATATCCATCAACTGCCACAGCCGAATTTTTAGCTGTGTCTCGCGGTTACGTGCACCTTTGATGTCGACGTAGTATTTTGCAACATATCCAGCGTCGCTTGGCATGGCAAAGATCAAGAAGTCCAACCTCCATGTAATTGCCATAGCTTTGCAACCGGGCTTCTTCGGAACTAAGATTATCGGGTGGGGGTGGGGGTAAAAACCTCCGATATCCCCCGCCTTTTCTCGCACCTGTAGTTCCTGACAGTGTGCCGCCTCCATCTTGCTATCGTGGATGACACCACACGAGCATGGAGTACGGACGGCGTGGTATTTGTTGCCCATTATTCGACCTCCTCGACAGTATCGCATATCCTTGGTATCACAAACGCATCAAAATAACGACCCGTCCCCTCGTCGGGTCTGAAAAACAGTGCCGTCGAAAAACAATTATTATCGATATCTATAGGGACGGCCTCGCCTCCGATAATGGCGTTGATGGAATCCACATAACATCCATGTGATTCACCACACTTACATTCACGAAAACCTTCTTGAAACAGCCGCACGATATCTCCGCATGTTTGACAATATATTAGTTTCATGCTTCCTCTTCATCAGCCAAGCGCATAACGTTGATATTGGCGGCTATCTCGCCAAACACGGCGTCCCGGACGCGACGGGAAGCCACCCATTCCCGCGCTTTCCGCTCTGCGTCCTCCGCGCTGACGCC
>SDBS01000531.1_pt1 | contig 37189 bp, 27 predicted proteins | sample 2277091 | NCBI WGS metagenome assembly SDBS01 (sample SAMN10404972, study PRJNA504765) | marine sediment metagenome | isolation source: marine sediment core GS10_PC15, 163 cmbsf | place: Arctic Ocean: Southern Knipovich Ridge | collected 2010
AAACAAATAATTAATTAATAAGAAATATAAAGGTATTTTATGACTTAGAGAAATGTGGCCGCTGTAACGTAGAGGAATGGTAACATTCTGCGGAATCTGGCAGCGTATTGGCCTGACGAAGCGTTCTTTTGACACTTCGGGCTAATGGAGCCAGGAGGAGGGGTTCAAATCCCCTCAGCGGCCCTCAGATTGTAAAGTTATACTGCAAAAAAACTGGAATGTCTTCCACATCAATGTGTAGCATTATATTTTTGAAGAGAACTGTTTAATTTGACTTATAATCTACTCCTTGGAATAAATTGAAATGAAATGTTTAGTATTTTGGTTCCGATTTTTTAAAAATTTTCTCTTAAATATGCACCTTTGTCTGCCGACTCTACAAGTAATGCGTACCTTTTTAAAACTCCTCTAATGCATTTTGGTTGTGGTGGAACCCATTGTTTGAGTCTAGATTTCAATTCAAGACTAGATAACTTAACATCAATTCTTCTTGCGGGTATATCTATTATTATCTCATCCCCCTCCTCTAAAACAGCTATTGGTCCTCCTTCCATCGCTTCTGGGGAGACGTGACCTATGCAAGGTCCACGAGTAGATCCAGAAAATCGTCCATCTGTAACAAGAGCAACGGATTTACCTAACCCCATACCCATCAATATAGAAGTTACCATATGCATCTCCCTCATACCCGGACCACCCTTAGGTCCTTCATAACGGATGACAATAACATCTCCGGATATTATTCTTCCGTCAATAAGAGCCTTAATTGCATCTTCCATACAATTGAAAATTTTAGCAAGACCTTTATGCCGCATCATAGCTGAATCTACCGCGGTTTGTTTTACAACTGCCCCTTTTGGAGCGAGATTTCCCTTAAGTACAGCAATACCCCCTTCTTTATGGATTGGGTTAGATAACGGTCTTATGACCTGATTGTTCATAACCAACCTTTTTTTTATGTTTTCACCTATAGTCATGCCTGTAACAGTTAAAGTTTCAAGATTAAGAAGGGGTGAAAGTTCTTTCATTACTCCCGGTATTCCTCCAGCTAAATCGAGGTCTTTCATTGTATATGGGCCTGAAGGTTTGATACCTACAATGTGTGGTGTCTCTTTACTTATTTTATCGAAGATTTCAAGGTTCACTTCAATACCCATCTCTCGTGAGATGGCTGGTATGTGAAGGATTGTGTTGAGAGAACCAGCAATTGCAACATCTACTCTTATTGCGTTCATGAATGCTTGATGAGTCATGATACTGGAAGGTTTTATATCATTTTCGAGAAGTTTCATAACTTGGATTCCAGTTTTTTTAGCCAAAATAAGTTTCTCTGGATCTAATGCCATCATACTAGCACATCCAGGAAGACTCATGCCTAAAGCTTCAGTTACACAAGCCATGGTGTTTGCGGTTCCCATCATTGAGCAAGTACCTGCTCCGGGACAGGCTACCTGCTCGATTTCTTTTAATTCCTGTTCAGTCATATCGCCTACTTGAACTGCTCCAACGAATTCTCGCATATCCATTAATGTAATTTTTCTGTCTTTGTATTTTCCATACATCATCGGTCCTGAAGTTAAGACTATGGCTGGAATGTTTATTCTACTAGCTGCCATAAGATGTCCTGGAACAGTCTTGTCACATCCTGAAATGAGTACCATTGCATCAAATCGGTATGCTTCAACCATGAGTTCCACGGAGTCAGCTATTATCTCTCGACTTGGAAGAGGATACTTCATTCCCTCATGACCTTGACAAATACCATCGCAAATTGCGATTGTATTAAATTCAAAGGCAGTTCCACCAGCTGATTTCACTCCAATCTTTACAGCTGCTGCAAGATCCTTTGTATGTATATGTCCAGGGACTAATTCATTCCAAGAGTTAACTATAGCTACGAATGGTTTGGACATCTCTTTTTCTGTCAAACCTAAAGCATAAAAAAGCGATCTATGCGCAGCCCTTTCACGGCCCTCAACAGTTTCACGGCTTCTCAATTTCATTTTTAAATCTTCCAGATAAAACTTAATATTTATGATCAATATTTGTAACTTGCCGAAATATTTGTTTTTTTAAGTAAAGTTATCACTTCTATACACTAATGGCTAATTCTCTACAAATGATAGAGATTTCTCTAAACCATGATTCTTCAAAAGAAAATAATAATCAGTTGGAGTGGGTTGGTGTCTCGGCCGTAACCCATCTTTTGTTTTAGGCAGCATTCAGCTAAGCGGGCTACCCGCGCCTTCGTACAGATCTCATGGGGCGCCTATTTGCCCTTGCACTCCGCTGGTCAGCCGTTTCATCGATTCCACAGGTCTCCTCAATAATTTATCATATATCATCGTCATATGACTTGTGGACGTTCCGTTTCTGCTCTGGAGCCAGAGTTCTCACCCTACGCCTCACAGCGTCGCGGTTCTGCATAGTGGATGGAGTTTCCTCAGCTCCCATATAGGGAACCGTCAGCTGCTCACCGACTCACCAACCCTAAACTAAACAGTAATAGAGGTTCTCGATAAATCTTTCGAAAAATTCTCTTCTCTCTTCAAGAAGATAGTTTTCTTTTTAGTTGTATTACTGATTATGATCGAGTGTATTCGCTTCTAAAAATCTTGTAACATCTTGTTATGAAAAAATGCTCGTTTTATCGCGACATCTATTTTTTAAAGAATATAAGTGTCTATAAAATAGTTACGACTCTACTAGCGTGATAAATAGTTGTAGTAAATGCTGTTGATCTAACACTTTATTTATTCTTTGACAGTAAAATGTTAAAAATGAATGTTTTTTTTAAAATGATAATTCTAAGAAAGCTTTATATTCTGAGATGTGAACACCTATTTTGCGGTAATTTAAATAGAACCCGTATTAACGTGGCGGAGTCGATCTGGACGGTTGTGGGTGATTGCCCTATGAATGAAGGAATCGATCTCCATTTACGGGAACAAAGATGAGGACCTAAGGAAACTGGCTGATTTAGGCTAGAATTTTAGGTCTGAAGAAGGCTTACGACAAATCCGCTAATCCCTAGTTAGAATATGCAGTAAGTACTATCAAGTAATATCAATACCGGTTGATCCTGCCGGATCCTACTGCTATCGGGATGAGACTAAAACATGCTAGTTGTGCGCACCTTAGCTATGTTAGGAGCGCAGCGAACGGCTCCGTAACACGTTGTCAATCTAACCTTAGGATGGGAATAACCCCGGGAAACTGGGGCTAATACCTGATAGGCGAAAAATTCTGGAATGATTTTTCACTCAAAGAGTTATAGGAACATGCTTCTTTAACTGCCTAAGGATGAGACTGCGTCCGATCAGGTTGTTGGTGGGGTGATGGCCTACCAAGCCTATAACCGGTACGGGCCCTGAGAGGGGGAGCCCGGAGATGGGAACTGAGACAAGGTCCCAGACCCTAAGGGGTGCAGCAGTTGCGAAACCTCTACAATGCACGAAAGTGTGATAGGGTTATCCCGAGTGCCGTCCGATGAGGATGGCTTTTACCTGGTGTAAGGAGCCAGGAGAATAAAGGGGGGGCAAGACTGGTGTCAGCCGCCGCGGTAATACCAGCCCCCTGAGTGGTAGGGATGATTATTTGGCCTAAAGCGTCCGTAGCCGGCTCAGCAAGTCTTTCGTTAAATCCGGTGACTTAATCATCGGGCCGCGAGAGATACTACTAGGCTTGAGGGCGGGAGAGGTCGACGGTATTCCGGGGGTAGGGGTAAAATCCTATAATCCTCGGAGGACCACCAGTGGCGAAGGCGGTCGACTAGAACGTGCCTGACGGTGATGGACGAAAGCTGGGGGAGCAAACCGGATTAGACACCCGGGTAGTCCCAGCCGTAAACGATGCGGGCTAGGTGTTGGGTCAGCTACGAGCTGCTCCAGTGCCGAAGAGAAGTCATTAAGCCCGCCGCCTGGGAAGTACGGTCGCAAGACTGAAACTTAAAGGAATTGGCGGGGGAGCACCACAAGGGGTGAAGCCTGCGGTTCAATTGGAGTCAACGCCTGGAAACTTACCGGGGCTGACAGCAGAATGAAGGCCAGACTGAAGATCTTGCCAGACAAGCTGAGAGGTGGCGCATGGCCGTCGACAGTTCGTGCCGTGAGGTGTCCTGTTAAGTCAGGTAACGAACGAGACCCCCACCATTAGTTGCTAACGAATCCCGTTGGGATGTCGAGCACAATAATGGGACTGCCGCTGATAAAGCGGAGGAGGGAGGGGGCCACGGCAGGTCAGTATGCCCCGAATGCCTCGGGCCACACGCGGGCTGCAATGGTAGGGACAATGGGTCCCAACCTCGAAAGGGGAAGGTAATCCCCAAACCCTACTTCAGTCGGGATCGAGGGCTGAAACTCGCCCTCGTGAACATGGAATCCCTAGTAACCGCGTGTCATCATCGCGCGGTGAATACGTCCCCGCTCCTTGCACACACCGCCCGTCGCTCCATCCAAGTTGGGTTTAGATGAGGCTTGGTCTTTTTGGTCATGTCGAATCTAGGTTCAGCGAGGGGGGAGAAGTCGTAACAAGGTGGCCGTAGGGGAACCTGCGGCCGGATCACCTCCTTAGAATACTAACTAGAGAGCGATCGATGTTGTCGTAAGTAAAGTATTACCGTAAATCTAATGTATGCAATCTTGGAATGAAAGTTTCTAGATGAAGGGCATAGTGAATATTAGTATTCGCGATGATCGCCGTGTAAAGGTCTGGATAAACGCAAACTAGATGCTGGGCTTTTTAGTAGGCCCGATACGTAACGCCATCTGGAGGATAGCTAGGCTCGGACGCTGAAGAAGGGCGTGGCAAGCTGCGAAAAGCCTCGGGTAGGTGCATGCAACCTAAGATCCGAGGGTACCTGAATAGGACTTCCTGCTATAGCTAGTCTATGGCACTCCTCAACAGGAGAAGGAACCCCCTGAATGGAAACATCTTAGTAAGGGGAGGAAGAGAAATCAAACGAGATTCCCTTAGTAGCGGCGAGTGAAACGGGAAAAGTTCAAACTGAATCTTATGGGGAAACCCATAGGAGATGTAGGGTTGTGGACCTGGTTGCTATCTCGTCAATGAAGCCGAAGTGACCTGGAAAGGTCTGTCGAAGAGGGTGATAACCCCGTAGGCGTAAACTGACAGGTATTGAACCGGTGTTCCTGAGTACCAAGCCTTGGTTTTGGTTTGGGAATCTGGGAGGCATCAACTTCCAAAACTAAATACGTTCCGAGACCGATAGTGTACTAGTACGGTGACGGAAAGCTGAAAAGTACCCCGAGAGGGGGGTTAAAAGAACTTGAAACCAGATGGTTTTAGACGTGCGTAGCCTGAAAGGGTAGATTCCTTTCGAAGGAAATCATGGCAACGTGACAGTACGAGGAAGGAGGACCAGGGTTACGCGTTCCGTCTTGAAGCACGGGCCAGGGAGTTCATGGTCATGGCGAGCTTAAGGGTTTTGCAACCTGTAAGCGTAGGGAAACCAATACGCCCGCAGCAGATTTATCTGTCAGGGGCAGGGTCTGAAAGGGCCTGGAGTCATGGCTTTGAGACTAGAAACCGGACGATCTAGCCCTGGGCAGGGTGAAGCCGCGCGAAAGTTCGGTGGAGGCCCGAAGGGAAGTTGACGTGCAATTCACTCCTCTGACCTGGGGCTAGGGGCGAAAGACCAATCTAGTCCGGTGATAGCTAGTTCCCTCCGAAGTATGTCGTAGCATAGTCCAGAGCGAGGTTGCCAATGGGGTAGAGCACTGATCGGGAAGTAAGGATCCGAAAGGTTTCACTTTTCATTCAAACTCCGAATACGTTGGCGCTGTAGACCTTTGGAATCGGGTGCTGGGGGGTAAGCCCCCATGGCCGAAAGGGAAGCAACCCAGACCGAGGTTAAGGTCCCCAAATGCTGACTAAGTGTCAGACAAGAGGGTGTCCTCTGCCTTAGACAATGGGAAGGTAGGCTTAGAAGCAGCCATCCTTTAAAGAAAGCGTAACAGCTCACCCACCGAGGCAGGGGGCCCCGCAAATAGACGGGGCTAAGTCAGCTACCGATACCTCGGGGTACGATCTGTGATCGTAATCCGGTAGGAGGGCGTTCCGCTTGGGTAGAAGCTGGGCCGTGAGGTCCTGTGGACCGAGTGGAATTGTAGATCCTGGTGGTAGTAACAGCATAGTCAGGTGAGAATCCTGACCGCCGAATGGGCCCGGGTTCCCCGGCAATGTTCGTCAGCCGGGGGTAAGTCGGTCCTAAGGCTGACCTTAACTGGGTAAGTCGAAGGGAAACCGGTTAATATTCCGGTACCATAGAGGTACGTGCGGTGACGCAAGCTTGATATTTGACGTTTTGGGGCAGGTTGTGCGAGGCTGTCGCCTTGTTTAACTATTGAACCCTGGGGAGTGCCGTAATGGCGAGAACTAGGCGAAGATAGGAATAGCCTCCCGTTTAGGGAGGTTCAGCTGTACCCTGGAACCAATGAAAAGAATTTCAAGAAGGATCCTCTATGTCCGTACCAAGAACCAACACAGGTGTCCCAAGGTGAGAAGCCTAAGGCGTTTCGGGTCAATCTAGGGCGAGGGAACTCGGCAAATTAGCCACGTAACTTAGGGATAAGTGGTGCCTACGATTTTAATCTTTGATTGGGATTGTAGGTCGCAGTAACTTGGGGGTCCCGACTGTTCAATACAAACATAGGTAGCTGCAAGCGTGAAAACGTGTGTACAGCTATTGAATCCTGGCCAGTGGCGGTATCTAAAACCTGGGTTCAACCGGGCTAAGGACCGCTAAACGCCGGGGGTAACTCTGACCCTCTTAAGGTAGCCAAATGCCTTGTCGGGTAAGTTCCGACGTGCATGAATGGATCAACGAGGACCCCACTGTCCCCGCCTAGAGCCCGGTGAACCTACATTACTCGGACGAATAGTCCGGGGATTTCCAGCGGGAAAAGAAGACCCCGTGGAGTTTTACTGCAGCCTGTTGCTGGGATGTGGCCACTAACGCAGAGCGTAGGCGGGAGCTGTCGATTCCAATCTTTCCGGAGATTGGTGGAGGCGCCAATGGAACACCGCCCTTTAGTTGTTATCTCTCTTACTGGAGCGAACGCTTCAGGACAACGGCAGGTGGGCAGTTTGGCTGGGGCGGCACCCCCTTGAAAAAGAATCGAGGGGGCCCTATGGTCGGCTCAAGTGGGACAGAAACCCACTGTAGAGGGCAAAGCCAAAAGCCGGCCTGACTGGATCCTCCACAGTAAGGGATCCAGAAGCGAAAGCTGGGCTTAGCGATCCTTCGAATCCCCATTGATGGGGGTCGGAGGTGACAGAAAAATTACCCCGGGGATAACAGGCTCGTCGCGGGCGAGAGCTCCTATCGACCCCGCGGCTTGGTACTTCGATGTCGGCTCTTCCCATCCTGGTGGTGCAGTAGCTGCCAAGGGTTGGTCTGTTCGACCATTAAAGGGGATCGTGAGCTGGGTTTAGACCGTCGTGAGACAGGTCGGATTTTATCTGCTGGGAATGTTGGTCGCTTGAGGGGAAGGTATCCCTAGTACGAGAGGAACGGGGTGTCGTAGCCTACGGTATACCGGTTGTCCGATAGGGCAATGCCGGGCAGCCGCGCTATTCTGGATAAGGGCTGAATGCATCTAAGCCCGAAGCCACTCCCGAAAATAAGCGGCCATTCCACGACATTGAGGCTCGGTAACGAGTCGCTCGACGTGGACGAGGACAGGAATAAAAGATTCCGTTGATGGAGTGGAGGTGTACGCTGGAAGGCTTCGGCCGACCAGTTTAGCCTGCCCACCCCCAATAGTCCAAGGTGTTGGGCCGAAAAGAAAGCCTTAGTATCTAGGGCGACATTTATCGCAGAAATAAACTTTACACGGCGAATTTTTAACCCTATCTTTATTATTCAATCCATCGCTTTTAGTGCTAATAATCTATGTTAGAAAAGAATAAAATTATTGATTTATATGAAAGCTTTATTCAATATTAACTGCAATTAACAAATGGGGCCGGTGGTGAAGACTGGTACTCACGCCGGATTTGCATGATTATCCAAAAGATTCGGAGGTCACGGGTTCAAATCCCGTCCGGTCCACCATTTTTAAGATGTATATCCTAATAGTTATTTCTAAAAATTCTTCTTTAAAATGACTTTAATTCCATTTCTTTTATGTATTCACTTTTTTTTACTTATGTCTTATGCTTTACAGCTAGAAAGAAATCATATTCTTTTCCTTCGAATCTTTTGAAGAATGCCGAGCTTTTTATAAAGACTTGCATTGGATGTGCTCGCTCATCAAATTGTTGGACTAACCCTTGATTGGGGAAGAATAAGAGTTGAAGCTGTCTATCGTATCATGTGTGAAACGTGGTCCTATCGAAATCTTGAGATGAACGAGTTAATCGCTGTCGTAAATCAATTAGAGCGTGTAAAGAAAGTATGGTTTGATGGCAACGTTATCGGGAAAAGATCACCTCAAGTCTTCAATTATTATTTCTCAAATCTTTCCATGATTCCAAACATTAAACGTTACGATGTTTTAGACTTTATTAGAAGAAAAAAGATAGGGCTGCTGGATCAAGAATTTATCGCTGAGAATGGGAAACCAGGTCAAGAATTTATCATGCATGGTCAGACATGGAAGATTTTGAGTGTCGATGAAGAGAAAATCATCCTTCACGTTGAACCAGTCTACCAAAGTTTAGGAGCTGTCCCAACTTGGAAGGGCGAAATCATCCCAGTTCCTTTTGAAATCGCCCAACAAGTTGGAAGATTAAGAAAAGAGATCGCTGAAAAATTAGAAATAGATAATAGTAATGTTGATACTGCTTTAGAGAACTATACGCTGAACGAGGAAGCCTTAAGGAAGGTTATAGATACTATAAGCAATCACTTAAAAGCTGAGTATCCCATCCCGACTAATCGTACGATTCTCATCGAAGGTTTTGAGAGTTACGTTATTATTCACGCATGTTTTGGTAACCTTGTCAATGAAGCCATCGCTAAAACCTTAACAACTCTCCTTAGTGCTAGGTTAAGTGTAAATGTAAATAGTCAGACTGACCCGTACCGTATAGCATTGATAACTCCAACTTATCTTAACCCAATGCTTGTGAGAGATGAAATTCTGAAGCTTAAACCCGGAGATGGAATTCATTTTAGAAACGACGTTAAAGAGAGCAAAACTATTTATTTGGCGTTTCTGGAATGTTGCAAAAAGGTTTGGGATAGTTGACCGAGACGCTGAATATCGCTCAAGCTATGCAAGAATGCTTGTAAAAATTTTTGACAATACACCTGTATCAAGAGAGACTTTTAATGAGATCTATACTGAGAAAATGGATGTAGAGAATGTACGAAAAGTTCTAATTATGTTTCAGAATGGTGAAATCGAAGTATTAGTTGTTAACAAACCCGTGGAATACTCCCCTCTGGCGCTTCCTATCCTAGATCGGATAGCTCCCCATGATATGTTAAGGTCTGCGGTATCGACTACTGCGATTCTTGAGATTGTGAAGGACTGGCTGAACTTGAAAGAAGTGAGACTTGTCTGCATATTCAACGCTGATTACAATGGCATAAGAACAGTGAGAACCTTACCAGATGTGATTAAATGTCCCAAATGCGGATTTGACTCTAATCGCAACTACGTACCTAACGGATAGAAAACTCATCAAGATCGTAAAAAAGAAGAAAGCTAAGAGAAATCTAACTCGGGAAGAAGAAAAGATCTGGCTTCGAGCATGGCGAAGCGCGAGTATTATCCAAACCTATGGAAAGAGAGGTGCACTCACCCTAGCTGCTAGAGGTGTTAAACTCATCAACGCAGTCAGGATCCTTCGACGATATCATCGGACTGAGGCTGACTTTTATTTAGACATTCTTCGTGCTGAACGGGAATATGTCAGAACTAGGGTTTTTTGGGATAAATAAAGCATCTGATCAGGTATATGCTACTTAAATCAATGTAAAAAATAGTCAAATATTCACTTACTTTAAGGCTTAACACTAATCTTTCACAACTACTTGTAAAGCAATTTAAATCTTCGTAAAGATCTATCAAAAGTTTTCTCAATTTCTGGAGAGAAATAACATGCAGGTAATTCCCTCATTCTCCAATGATATTGTATACATGCACAGCATTTCCCCTTACGACTGCAAGGTTCATATGTACAATTACAGTCCGTCATATTGATCTCAAGATTCGGACATACATCTCTTATCTTCATTTACAGCCCTTTCTCTTACTTTACTCTTATTTCACTTCTTAACTATTCAATAGTCTTCTCCTAGATTAATAAAATGGTGGAGTTATAGTAATACTAATGATTTATTTCAATCTCTTCAAATTTATCATCGTTTCCTCTTAATATTATAGAAAAAAAGGTTTTTGTGCATAAGACTAATAATAAAGTCTACAACGAATATGTATGCGTGAGCCCGTAGCGCAGACCTCTAATTGGTTCTAAATGAGCGGAAAGAGGGCGTAATTTGGATAGCGCGGCAGCCTCCTAAGCTGTAGGTCGTGGGTTCAAATCCCATCGGGCTCGCCATAAATTTATTCTGATTCTGGGCTCTATTTTTAAGAAAAAAAGCTTGACGTATCTTCTTTTATAGGTTTTATGCAGTCACTAAATTTCGTTTCATTGTTTACATCTAGTAATGTGTTATCTTATTTTAGTTGATTCTCTTAGAGTATTTAGTGGGATTATCTGAATTACTTTAGAATGTGGAACTCTGTCTGAGTTAGCTGTGAATAATCTTAAGTTGATGGATGTTAGTAAAATTGACCTGAACCATGTTTTTTTATGTGGCATTCTTCACAAAGAGTTACCCATTCTGTGATGGTCTCCCATGATTTCTGTTTTAAAGCTCTATGTATTTGTAGTTTTTCAGTTGCGTTACAATCTACACATTTATGTTCGTCTCTCCTAAAAGTAGCATCCCTTAAATCTCGCTCTTTACTTTTTTCAAAAAACGCTCTATAAAAGAAGAAGAAATGTAAAGGGGAGAATCCATAACCAAGATAATCAAAAACGAGATGGCTAAAGAAACCGATGGTAACACCTGCGAGGATATTAGGAAGAAATGTAGCGATTAAAATAACGAGAATAATGAATAAATCAATAGAGTGAAACAACGTGTCAGTATAATGAATTTGAACAAAATACGGTGGCCCTAGTATACTAAATTTTTTGAAATTTTTATCCTCACTCCATAATAAAAAATCGAGATAGTGATCAAAATCGATAAAAACTCCTGTGAGAAAACAAAAAATATAGGCTTCCTTTGGAAAATTTAGGAAAAATAGAATTATCGAGAGTATTAATGAAGTAATAACGTGTATGATCGATTTTAAAGTATTTCATCTCCCATTTTTTCAAAATACTGTATTTAAAGTCGAAATACAGAGAACTACACTTATCGTTAATCAATCTTTTGTTACATACTATCTTGACATACTCATCCTCTATGTTTAATCTTCATAATATTTTTACAAAATAAATTGGAACAAATTCATATAAAGAGAACCCTGAAACATATGATATACTAATCTAAAAGAGAATATTTACAGATATCTTAGTTAATTCAGCCATGTTATCTATTCTTCGATATTCTTTCATTAAACTTTACCGAACTAAATAAATCATCGAATAATGATCCGTAATAGAGATAGAATCCAATTACTGCTTAATGATTCAACTTTAACCTATTAATTAGCCTTAAAACAAACTATAAACCAACTTTTTTTTTAAAAAAACTTTATCATCAGGTAAAGTTTTCTTTCATTTTTCAGTAATTGTTCTACGTTTCCAAGTTTTCTGCTTTAATAAGTATTCTTTTTTAGTCATCACGATTCTAGCTGGGCTTCCGTATACAACACTCAGTGTGGGAACATCTTTTGTCACTAGGGAACCGGCTCCTACTACTGCCCCTTTCCCAATCTTGACCTCAGGGCAGATTGTTGAGTTCCCCCCTATCGTGACGTTATCTTCAATGATTGGTGCTCTAAATACGCCTCCACTCGGTGGGTATTTATCATTTAGTAGGACACAAGCTGGACCCAAAAAAACATTGTTTCCGATCACTGTCCCTGGCGGTATGTAGACGTTTCCCTGTATTCTACAGTTTTTTCCGATCACAACATTTTGATCAATATGCACTAAAGAGCCAACCATTGAATTAGTGCCTATTTTTGTTCCTCGTCCAATATACGTGAAGTGCCAAACTTTTACATTCTTATCGATCATAGCTTCCGGATGAATGAAGGCTACAATTCCTTCTTTTTTTATTTTCTTCAAAAGAAATTAATCTCCTTTCATACAAAACTTTGAGCACTATTTTTGATACATCCTAAGTCCCCTTTAAAGAATACTCCCTCAACTCGACGATTCATTCCAGAATATTCATAAGAAAGATTTAGAATATCTTTCACAGTTAAAGTATATTCTAATCTGTTAACTGTAAGACTTATCTATTTCTTATGGTAAAAGATATGTTAAAGTTTATGAATGGGTAGCGTATCACTTTCCAATATTGCGGGGGTTGCCGAGATAGGTCAAAGATAACTTGACATATGCGTTGGTTATTGAAAGCGCGGGACTTAAGATCTAATAATTGGGCACAGATAAGAGATCCCGTGATTAAGATCTTCGTGGGTTCGAGTCCCACCCCCCGCATCTAAGGATTACGGTCACTTGTTACTCCTTTTTTTTAAGAGTAACCTATAGAAATGTTCTCTAAACCTAGTGATTGTATGTTAGATAAAGAAGATGTGACGTTTTGTAAATTTAAATACATTAGACGATTATGTCTTTTCTATGTCTGATGCGTCGCAGCCTTCCCGTAATCAGAACATTAAGATTCTTACCGTGAGATCGCTGTTATATGGGATTTTTCAACGAATCTTTATGGTGATTCGTCAACCATTAATTCTCAGCCTTAATCCTTCCGTAGCGGTAATGGGTTTTCTTGAAGGTCTAGGGGGATTTCAAGGATTAATACCTGCTTTTTTTCAGCCGTTTTTTGGGTGGATTTCAGATAGAATGCAACGGAAACCGTTTATTGTTCTTGGAAGCATCTTAATGGAGTTGTCATTGATTCTCTTTTTTGTCTCAGGGTTAACTTCGAACTTCTTTTTAATCGTTCCAGCGGTGATTTTAACAGCTACTTCTCTCCTTAGTATACCAATAATTGATTCATTGATAGCAGAGTCTGTTGAAAAGTCGCAAAGAAGTGTCGCCTACAACAAAATTTTGTTGGCTACGATGGCTCCAGGGATTTTTTCTCCTTTCATCTGAGGCATTCTTGCTGATAGATTTGGATTCATCAGCGTGTTAGCCATTGGCATTGTCATCCAATTTATCATTATCTTCCTCTTAGTCTCTTTTCTTAACGAAGATCCATTTGAGAAAGGCGCAGTGAATTTCTCTGAATTACGATTATTCATTCTCAGAAATTTTTCTCCTTCCCGAAATTTAAGAAATCTCTATTGGATGAATGCGATTGATGCAATATCTGTAGGTTTAGGACCTCTCATTCTTTACGGTCTTCTGAGGTTACAATTCAATTATTCCAATTCTCACCTTGGGATCCTTGCCACCGTTAATGCTGTCTCTATGGTTCTCACTCAAATAGTAATTAGTCGAAGAATCAGTAATTATGTCACTAAAAAACTCTTACTTCTTAACAGTGTCGGGTATCTTGTATATGTTTTGGGGGTTGCTGTTTCGAATAATTTTTTGATATTTCTTCTTCTCGAAATATTGATGGGTATTCTCATTGCTTTATGGAATCCAGCTCATAAGACGCTTCTTGCAAATAGTGTTAACAAAAGTGCGAGAGCTGAAGCTATGGGTAGAGTTACCTTATATCGAGGAATATTTGGATTCCCCGCTGCTTTTATTGGAGGAATACTCTATGAACACTTCGGCTATTCAGCGCCTTTGTGGGGATGTTTCATCTTCGGAATAGCCTTAACATACTACATTTATTTTCACATTCATATCAAAGACAATAGATTAATCGAAAAATAATTCAAGTCAGCAAATTATTTGATTAAGACTTATTATTTTTAATCGAAGAAACAGATTAAAAAGATAAAAATTTAGTTAATCTTGTTCAAGTCGTAAATATTCGCAGTATTTCACTTCTCTCAAACCATCTAACGGAAGGAATTATTAATTGATTCTCCAGTTCATCTAAGGCTTCTCCAAGCGTATTACTTTTGATAGGTTTTCTTGTCACTATACATTTTTGATCATTCAGAGAGAAATAGGGGGCGCATCTGGAGGATACACCATTAATCATTTCTTTTTAAGAGTCAACTTGAAATAAATTTGGATTGTGGGACCCACGTTTCTGTTTTTAGAAGTATCTGCTTTAAAAAGAATTATGTTCAATCGGTTTCTGATCTTCAAAGAAATAAATTGATATATGAGTGTCTTTTATGTAGTTGAGATCTAACTTAAACTTGCGGTATAGCCATGTTAAATACGATTCATAATCCCAAATTAATGAGAATATATCTTATTCCATTAATTTCTATGATCTTAGGAACTATGACTGGTGCTATTGGTATTCTTTTTATCTTGGATTTAGGTGCTACCATTTATGAGATCAATCTGATAACCACTCTTTCAAGTGCGATGGGGATCTTGATTATTGTTCCTTTTGGAATGCTCTCTGATCGCTTAGGAAGACGACCCACTGTTCTTTATCCGCGAATTATTACATTAGTTGGAATATCTATTTATGCGTTTGCCACATCTCCCTCTCATTTAATTATTGCATCAATTATTGGTGGGTTTGCAGGTGGCAGTTTTTTTCCTGTATTATTATCGATGATTGGGGATGTTGCTAAACCTGAAGAGCGTCAAGAAGCGATTAGCACCTTCTATTTATTTTCAAGTATTGGTATGTTCATTGGACCCATCATTACAACTGCTCTCTTGACGATGCCACAAGTGACGCTTCGAATGATTTATCAAATTGTTGTCGTGGCTCAAGTAGGATTTACAATTTATCTGGTAACTCAAATTAAAGAAACGCAAGTCAAACAGGTTGAAAGTGAAAAAGTGGACTATAAAAATATTATCGCTCAATTATTGAAAGAAAAATACTTTTTATCAATTCTGTTTATGTCTTTTCTCTACTTCTTTTTCAATTCTATCATGGGTACATACATTCCCATTTATGGTCGTCTCTCCCTAAATTTATCAACAGCAGAAATAGCTTCCATTTCCACTTTTCGAAGCATCGCTATCATGATCATCCGCTTCTCATCTGCTACCATTCTCACTAAATTCTCAAATAAAAAGGTCTTACTCTCAGCCATCCTTTTAGGTGGTGTCACAGGTATTGCAACCTTTTTCGCTTCGGATTATCTTTCAATAATTATCATAATGTTCTTCACCGGATTAAGTTATGGAGTTGTCTTAAGTTTAGGTTCTTCAATTATTTCGATTAATTCTACCTCGAAAAATCGTGGAATCGCAAATAGTCTTCACATGGCAACAATGGGTGTTGGTAATATCACGAAAATGGTTACAACTCCAATTGTAGATGCATTAGGTGTTTCTATAATATTTGTAATTGGTGGAATAACCGCTCTTTCATCAGCCATTCCTGTTATCTTTAAAAAATCAAAAAAATAGTTCCTGTATAGCCTAAGCTATATTATTCATCTTTAAGATTTTTATTAACGATCACGATGAAGTATATTGGTTGTTTGCTGAGGGAATTTGGCGTCCAGCTTCAAGGATGTTCTCCAATATCTCCTTTAAGATCTCTTTATTTTCATAGTTTATACTTCTTTTTCGGCATAGAATCGTCTAAATAATTGTTAAAACTGCTTCCTTCCATATTTTACATTATTATTTTTCGTTTTTTTCATAATCAGTGATATATCTATAAACATATTACTAATTTTGAGTTAAGTCAACATTTATATGGTTTCTTCGGAAAAACTTTTTTATTCAATAAAATAAGATAAATAATGGGTCTTTAACAAAAATTTTATTAATTAGACAGACATAATTTATTATTACATTATGGTATAGAAGGGGGAGCTGAGTTTAACTCGGTTGAGAGGATGGGTATGTATCCATCGACCCTTTGAACCTGACCCAGATAATACTGGCGGAGGGAGAAATTAAATGAGTAAAAAGTTTTTTTCTACGAGAGTTCTCACTGAAGCAATTATAGTTGTGGCTCTTTCTGTTGTTCTAAGTTTTATAAAAATCTATCATTTACCTCAAGGTGGCTCAATAACAGCTGGAAGTATGGTTCCCCTCATATGGATTTCTCTGAGAAGAGGTGCAAAAGTGGGGTTATTCACATGTTTCGTGTATGGATTAGTCCAATTTGCAATGGAACCTTACGCATATCACCCTATACAAGTCTTACTTGATTATCCTATTGCTTTCGGAGCCTTAGGTTTAGCGGGATTATTTATGAAGTATCCCCTAGTCGGTGTTGGGGTTGGAATAGGGGGGAGATTCCTGGCACACTTTGCCTCAGGCTTCATATTCTTTGCAGAATATGCACCGGCGGGTATGAGTCCCATACTCTATTCTGCGATTTACAATGGGAGTTATCTCCTAGGTGAATTCATCGTCAGCGCAATTATCACATATATCATTATCCAAAGAAATCTGCATAAGGTCTACCTTGAAGAATAGAGCAACCTACAGAAATGGACTAGATTTAGATAATTAACATAACAAAACGGAAAACTCGAATAAAAGAATTGAGATGAGACAGAATCTAATTCTAGAATCTTCTTTTGTTGGTCTCCAAGCACTGGAAGACCTATTTTTTAAGATGTAATTTCTCTGGTAAGGGTTACAGAAAGGTGAAACTGTCTTATTTGACGTCATGATTAACCCCTTCCTAGATTGAAAATATACTTCAAATCATTCTGATGGACCTTTACACTTTACGAAGTGCCTGGATCTTTCCTCTCGATACCTACATCTCCACATTTTAAAACTATCCCAAAAAGTTCTTCAAGTAATATATTTCAATCTTGACGATTTAAGAGAGGAAGTACATCGATTGGTTACTTTTAGATAATAAAAAATCTCGATTTGTCGCATAATTTTTCAACCAACAAGTTCTCATTCTTTGAATTGAAATACTTGGATTCTGTAGAGAATTGGAAGCTTGATTAGTGTTATTACTAAGATGTTATGAACATTGACATTATGATTCCAGCAAATATAGATAGAGATAAAAACCGCTGTGGCAACTGATCTCGATTTCAATAATATTCATAATCTTATCTTTTTCAGGTTGAATGATGAAAGATACAGTAGAAAACTTTGAATCGTCACGACGCATATTAAAGTCATCCACTGAAATAGATCCCCTCCAAAATAACTAATAAGGGTAAACTAATAATTGAGGAATAATAGGTTCATTGAATAAAATGGGTAAGCTCTCTACTGAAGATCTCAAAAAACTGGTAAGTTTCATAAAAAAAGACCAGAGAATCATAATTCCACCTACACCTGGTTACGATTCAGGCGTCCACTTGATGGGCGATCAATACATGGTCGTTTCCACAGATCCATGTTTAGGTGTTCCCCAAGAATGGTTTGGGTGGTTGATGATCCATTATCCTGCTTCAGACACCGCCCTTTTCGGTGCTAAACCAGAGTTCTGTTCAATAAATCTTCTCGGTCCCCAATCAACCGATTCACAAATTTTCATAGATATCATGAAACAAGCCTGCGAAGCAGCAGATGAACTTGACATTGCAATTGTAACTGGTCACACTGGTACATACGACGGGATTTTGACTTTGATTGGAGTTTGCACAGTTTATGGTAGAGTTGATAAGAATCAACTTATTACCCCGGGTGGCGCTAAACCTGGAGATCAAATTATCTGTACAAAATTGATTGGATTGGAGATAGCCATCAACTTCGCTCTGACACGGAGGGTTCTAGCTGAGAAGATGTTCGGGACTCGAAGAACATTGGAACTTTTAAAACAATTTAAAATGCAAAGTTGTGTGAATGAAGCTTTAATCCTCTCTAAAATTGATGGTGTGCATGCAATGCACGATATCACTGAGGGTGGATTAATCTCAGCCTTGAATGAGATGGCTGAAGCATCTAATATCGGTTTTAAAATAAACTTTGATAAGATTCCAATCATCGACGAAATCCGTAAATTTCAAGACGTTTTCGAGTTATCTCATGAAGACGTATTAGCGATGTCTTCAACCGGTGCAATCCTCATGTCCATCAGTCCAGAAAGTGGAAACATAGTCAAAAAAGCACTACATAATACTTGCGTTAATACGAGTTTCGTAGGCTCATTCACGAAGAGTAAAGAATGTATCTTGATTATAGATGGAGAAGAAATTCCCTTCCCTAAGAAAGCAAACGATCCATACACAACAATTCTTTCAAGAAAAATCTGAAAACAATGAATTCTCTAAATATGCTATTCTTCTACATAACAAATTAGGAGAACGGTTGATCCGAAAACATCCTTACATATATCACAAGAAATCTTTTTTTAAATTATTATCCTCTTTTAAAGGTTATTTACGCCTTTTGTTTGAAGTTTTTAGGTTTAATATAAAAAGTTTCCAATATCCAGTCCATGATTTCATCTCTAATGTGTCTGGTTCCTTCTAAAATAAAATCTTCACTCCCCTTAATTTGAGATGGATCTTTAAAGTTCTTATGGATATTTCGTTTTCCCGGAAAGTATAGACATTCTTCTTTTGCGTGGTCACATACTGTTATTACAATGTCGAAGATTTTTTTTCTGAATTCTTCAATACTCTTTGAACGTTTTTTTGAGATGTCAATACCAATCTCAGCCATTACTTTTACAATATACGGATTAATATTGCTAGGTTTTATTCCTGCACTATAAGCTTTGTATTCTTTACCGTAATATGCATTTAATAGTCCCTCCGCCATCTGAGAACGGGAAGAATTATGCGTACAAATGAATAACACTTGCTTCATAAGTTTCAGCTCTATTAAATGTAATTTTTTTTCGTGTAGACTATACTTTGAATATGTGTTTTAGTTTTAAGGTTTTCAATTTTAAATTGTTTATGTTTTACTAATTATTTTGTTTAGATGGTTCTACTTTTAACAGCGAAAAATATTGATGTTTGCAGTCGTATGTAATAGATTAAATAAAATGTTTTATATATTGACTTTTTATAGGTGAATCTTTATAATCTAGTTTGTGAAAACATGGCTAAAAAAGGTATGTTATCTTGGTTTGAGAAACGACGTCAAACAATGACTTTAAACCTTGCACAAACTTTGATTGTTAAGGTAATTAGTACAGTGAACGATTTAGAGCGAGCCATTCAAGCTTTTTCTGAAGGTAAAAACGTAGATACCGTGAAATGTATTGACCGACTATTTGTTTCAGAGGTTGAGATAGACAATTTACGTAGAGCTGTACTTGAAGAATTAACTAAAGGGACTCTTCCATTTAAGTATCGAGAAGACTTGAAAGCACTCGTGACCCGTCTAGATAGATTAGCTGATCACATTAAGGACGCTGCGAGAAGTGTCAAGATTTTAGTGGAAGTTCATGCGGTTATTCCTAAAGAGATATTAGCTCTTATTATTGAAATGTCTAAGACTTTAGTTAAGAGTATAGGGTTTGTAAGATCAAGTATTGAGTTTCTTGATGAAACTTCTTCTAAATCGGTGGAGTTCATTCAGAAAGTGGATGAGATGGAGGGGCTAATTGATAATCTACACTTGTTAGTAAAGATCTCCTTTATTAAGAACTCAAAAAAGATCGATTTCCCCACAATAATGGTGTTAAAGGATCTTGTTGATTCCATAGAGTACGCTTCAGATAGATGTGTTAGTACTGCCGATTTTATTAGGCTTTTATTAGCTGGCGACTCTTAATAACACGCGCATGATTGAAATAATCCATTTAAGATGTGTAGGCAAGAGTTCAAAGGAGTTTTACGACATTCGTGAAAATCATGTACAGCGTTGCACTTATAGTTGCAGTCACTGGAAGAGTGATAAGCCAAGTGACCAATAAGCGTACCATGGTCATTTTATCAACTAGGCCTTGCCCTCTGGCAAAAGCAGTACCTACTATTGCACCTATGCCTATAATTGAAGTTGAGACTGGAAGACCATATCCTAAATAGATGTATGGAATTGTAGTAAAAAGATAGACTACCAGTGCATTTGTTGTTTCTGCCGCTAAACCTGAGAGGACGTCAATCCTGACAATTTTAAAAGCTACCGTTTCGATAACTTTGCGGCCCCATGTTAATCCACCAACTGCAATTCCTATAGAGCCCAAAACTGTTAATAGAAGCATGGTTGAATCATCTGGAAGACCTAGGACTTCGCTGGTGACTGCAACGTAGACGCCTGTAGCATTTCCAACATCATTAGCTCCAAAGGAGTAAGCTGAGAAACAGAGAGCGCCTATAAGTGCATAAGAAATTATTTTATTAAAACGTTTATCCTCTAAGAAGTTCTCGAATATTTTTCTTAGGAGTTTATAAAGTGCATATGCTAGAGCTATTCCGCTGAGAGGAGAAACTACCCAGGAGATGAGTATTCTACTAAGTACTTCCACTTCAAATGACCCGTAAACTATCATCGCGTACCCTATCACGCTTCCTACAATTGTATAGGTCATGGAAATCTCCAAACCTTTCCAAGTACAAAACGTTGACCATAATCCAGCAGCTAAAGTGATGGTAATGGCACCATACGGGTCTATAACTGGAATAATGCCTTTTGATATAGTTGTAATATTCATGTGTCCTTGGGAAAGGGCGCCAATCGCTGAGAAAAAAGCAAAAAGAAGTATTGCTTTTTTGGAAGTTATTACTCTTGCTCCAACTGCAGTATCACAAGGAGTTGCGGCATCATTTGCACCCAAGTTCCATGCTATAAAAAAAGACAGAACTAAACCAATTATTAACAGAATTTGGTTTTCCACTATTAAAGCTCCGTCTTTCGTAAGTTAACTGAGTATTGCAATACTTCTTATAACATCGGCTACATCTTCAGAGTGGTCAGCCACTTCTTCCATGTTTTCTATGGCGTTTAGAAGCATGAGCCAAGATCCTATTTTCTCGGTTTCATCACCGTACTTCAAAACCAATTTTATTAGCCCTATACGGAACTCATCTATACTCTCTTCTAACAATTCTACCTCATTAGCTTCTTTGATAGCTACATTAACATCTTTACTGAGTGCAATAAACGCCTGTATCACCTTCTCAACTATTTCAACGCATCGGTTAGCCATCTCTTTTATATTAATTTTTATATCATTTGTAAGGTTTTCATTAGATGTTAAGCGCAATTTTCTGGCACATGACTTTGCATTCTCCGCTATATCGTCCGCTGTCAATACGAGTCGTATAATTTCTTCTCTATCAATTGGGTGTAGGGGACCTTTTGATACATCGTGTAAAATTTGGCGTTTAATCTCATCAGCCTCCCTTTCGCTGTCAAAAGTTTTTCTATAATGATCTTCTAGAGCATTAAAATCTTCGTCGCAGAAAGCGTGTACAACTTGAGCCATTGCTTTGACAGTTTCAACTATCTTGTCTAGATGTTTTTTACACAGGTTTAAAATCTTTTTCTCTTCGCGTCTTGATAACCATACCATTATGTTTGACTTAGACATATCTAGTCACCGTTTTGTTATATTACTTGAAAGTACTTAATAATTTTGAAAGATTGATTCAAATGAATATTCAGTTATTGTTATGGGTACTTGATGGCTGTGACGGTATGATAATCGTTAAGTATAAATTTATGGATTGAAAGTGTTACCCCGTAGATTTAGACTTTAATGTCATTTACTGATAATATGTTAGAGGAATAATCTATGTTAAAGTTAATAATACTCTGAGTATACGTTTTGATGTTAGATCCTTATATTTGTGAAAGAAGTTAAGTTATCTTTCAATTTAGGTGATAATCTATATTGATCAAAAATGGAAGAAAGGTTCTGTTTGTACGACGGGGTTATCTGTTGCTTCTTACTGGAATTTTATTAGGATTTGTTGCATTCTCAGCGATTTCTATGATTTATTCAAGTAGGAGACCGCAAAATAGTGGAATGGGAATGCCTACGGAGATTGAATTTGATTTTCTCTATACGAGTGAAAAACAAGGATGGATTGAACAAGTTACACCTAAATTTGAGGTGTGGTTTAAAGAGCTATTTAATATTTCTGTAAATGTCAGGCTTATTGTTACGGGGACGCATGATACTGTAAACCGGATTTTGGATGGAAGTGAGAGACCAACTGTTTGGAGTCCTGCTTCCAGCATTTGGATTTCATATATGAATACGAAATGGCGTAATATAACGGGTAGTGTTCATGATATTGCTGTAGATTGGACTCCACTCGTTCTTTCTCCAGTAGTTATAGCTGGTTGGGGATCTTATCTGGATGAGCATAATGTAACTGGATTCATGGATCTTTATCGATTAGCGAAGGAAGGGGTCGATTTTAAATATGGACATCCAGATCCACTTTTAAGTAATGGGGGGACAATGACCGTTATCTTAGAGTTCGCTGAAGCTGCTGGTAAAAAACCTGAAGATCTTACAATTGATGATTTAAAGAATGAGACTGTTATTGAAATAGTGAGAACTATCGAGTCTAAGGCTATTTACTATGGTAAAAGTACCGGGTACTTCGGTGCTTGGGCAGCTGAGAATGGGCCTGATGAAATACAATTTTTTGGTATTTATGAAAATGTTGTTCTTGATAATTCTCTGAAAGCTCTTAAAAAATGGGGTGATCCTCTTGTTGCAATATATCCTGAAAGTGGAACGCTGCTTGCTGATCATCCTTTTGTGGTTCTAAATGGGACTTGGATAGATCGTTGGCAGAGGTTTGCTGCTGGACAGTACCTCTTTTTCCTTCTCAAACCTGAAAACCAAGAACTAGCTGAGGAACATGGGTTTAGACCTGCAATAGCGAGTGTGCCTTTGGATCAAACGATCTTTAATCTTTCAAATGGTGTCCAATATGAAATAAATATACCCATTATGAAACCTTTAAAGGGAGAAGTGATGGAAGCAATCTTTACAGCTTGGGTTAAGGTTAGACGAACACAGATTTAGAAGTGGTTGAATGATTTTAAGATTGAAGAGATCAATTACTCTCTCTAATCTAGCGAGATGGGCTACACTCTGTGCTTTAATCCTTTTTGTTTTACTTCCTACCTTCTACTTGATATCATATGTCTTTACACGGTGGAATGAAGTAAATTATGAAGTGTTTGCTAATCCTATTATTGGTGATGAAAATTGGAGGCAGATCCAACAAGTTCTATTCTTCTCATTTAAATTGTCCCTGTTCACAGTAGCATTCGATTTAATTTTTGGAATACCTCTTGCTTACATTCTTGCAAGAAAGAAGTTTCGTGGAAAAAGCTTATTGGAGGATCTCATAACTCTTCCCCTTGTGATTCCTACATCAGGTTTTGGCTTTGCAACTCTTATCACTTGGACTACTGCAACTGGGATAGGGGGAATTTTTGGATTACAATCTGGGTTAATATCTCTTGATACTGTAATACCTTTTCTTAACATTCCTTTTCTAGTATTTATTGTTCATGTTGCTCTAACCTTCCCATATATCGTTCGAACAATTGCGACTAAATTTGAGTCAATAGAGACCACTTTCGAGACAGCTTCTCGAACGTTGGGTGCTAATCCTTTAACAACTTTTAGAAAAATTTTATTTCCTTTATCCATTTCAGGGATCTTTTCAGGATCTGTTTTAGCGTTTGCACGTTCTCTTGGAGAGACTGGTGCAACTCTCATCGTTTCGGGTGTGAGTTCAACTGCTTCGATAGCGATAGTTAGGTGGACATCTGAGTTTAAACTAGCAACGGCCTCGTTTATGGGAAGTCTTTTGGTAGTTATTGCTTGGTTAATCATTTTACCTATAGAAGTGTATCTTAATAAAGGCTCAAGCTTTTTTAGTGTTCCATATCGTTTTCCTAGAACTTTATCTAATTGGATTGTTAAGTTTGAAAAATTTGCTTCTAGAAAATTTACCCATATTAAAAATTTTGTACCCTTATTCATTGTTGTAATAACGGTTTTAGTTCCTATTGTAGTTGTTTTAAATTCTGTAATCTTTTATTGGTCAGAGGATCCCTATACTGGTAAAATTCAAGGTGGAGTTTTATATCAACTGTTCGGTCCATCTAACTATTTTGATTCAGTGCTTAAGGCAACTTTAACTTCCATCATTGTAGCTTTAACTTCAACTTTTATTGCGATGTGCATCGCGATTCCCCTCGCATTTATTATTAAACGGTGGTGGTACGGAGGGATCATTCGATCTGTACTTAAAGTACCTCTGATAATTCCTACATCGTCTTTGGGTCTATCAGTCCTCCTACTCTGGGGATCTAATGGTTTTAACCTAGTAAGCTCTGGTATATGGTTGATTATCCTCACCCATATTGTTTTTTCAGTTCCAGTAATAGTAGAATCTGTAATAGCCGCTTACGAAGGCTCAGATATTCAGATGTATGAAGATTCAGCTCGAACACTTGGCGCTACAGCTTACAACGCTATCGAAATGGTTTCTCTTCCCTTGCTTAAGGGGGGAATCCTCACGGGATTTATTCTCTCTTTTACTCATTCAATTGGAGAGACCGGAGCTACATTTATTGTAATGGGGCGAGATGTTACTGTTCCTGCTTTAGTCGTTAACATGGTTGAAGCTCTCGCGATACCTGCAGCTCTATTCACTTCAACTTACTTGATTATCTTATCTCTTATCCTACTTGCGATAATTAGACTAACAACACGACGGTGATTTAACTAGTGTCATTAATTCAATTAGTAGATGTGACAAAAAAGTACGATGAGGTTACTGCTCTTGACCACTTAAATCTATCAATTGAAGATAAAGAATACGTTTGTGTACTAGGACCTACCGGTGCTGGTAAGACTACTCTGCTTCGAATAATTGCAGGTTTACTTGAACCAGATGAAGGTAAGATATATATTGCGGGAATACTTGTTAATGGGCTCCCTCCTGAGGAACGGAACGCGGTCTATATGTTCCAACAGTTTGCCCTGTTTCCCCACATGAATGTTTGGCAGAATGTCTCCTTTAGTCCAGTTATTAAAGATTATCCGGAGAGTAGGATCAAGAGGTTAACCTTAGAAATCTTAGAGATGGTTAAGCTAGCAGATAGACGCGACGCTTTTCCTCATGAATTAAGTGGGGGAATGCAACAAAGGGTAGCGTTAGCTAGGGGTATCGCTTCTGGATCTAGAATTCTCTTGCTTGATGAACCTTTGGGCGCTTTAGACGCAAGATTAAGAGTTGATCTTCGTGCTCAGTTAAGAAAATTAGCTGAGGATCAGGAACTTACAACTATTCACGTTACACATGATCAAGAAGAGGCTTTGATGATTGCTGATAGAGTTGTGGTTATCCGAAAGGGTAAGATAGAGCAAATAGGAACTCCACATGAGATTTACACAAGCCCCAAGTCCACGTTTATAATGAGTTTTGTTGGTGGAGCTAATTTCTTTGAAGGAAACGTTATCAAAGTGGATGATTCGGGTTCTATTATTGAAATCCTTGATCGTCAGAAGGTTCATGTTTCAGATATTAGTAGAAATGTCGGTGAAAAAGTAGTTGTAGCCGTAAGACTCGAAGATATAATACTTGGAAAAGTTGATGGACTTGAATCAAACATTTTTTCGGGAATGATTAAATCTACGATATTTATTGGGAGCTCAATAGAGTATGTGATAAAGCTTGACAATGGCATCACTGTATCTTCTAAGATGTTAATTTCCAATGCAGATAAGTCACAAAAACCAAACAAGCATGTCTTTGTTTCATTTCTTCCAGAAAAATGTTACGTCTTTGAGTATCCAAAGATTGGGCTTCTCAAAGAGATTGAGGCGATTTAATTGCCAGAAGTAAAACTCGTTAATGTCACTAAGAGATATGGAAATATCGTTGCGAATGATAATATTAATCTCACAATTAATGATGGAGAATACGTGTCAGTAATAGGTCCTAGTGGTTGCGGTAAAACAACTCTCATAAAAAACATTTCAGGGATAATCAAACCAGATGAGGGTGAAATATATATAGCCGGTAACCTGGTAAACGAGGTTTCAATAGAAGATAGAGGGATAGGTTACGTCTTTCAAAGCATTGCACTGTTTCCACATATGACTGTTTGGGAAAATATCACATATGGGCCTGCAGTGAAGGGTTGGTCACCTGAAAAGACAAATCCTTTAGCTCTTGAGATGCTAGAATTGATCAAGCTAAGTGCTAGGTCAGACGCATATCCTTCTGAATTGAGTGGTGGTACACAACAGAAGACGGCTGTAGCAAGAGCTTTAACCTCAAGAGCTGAGCTTCTTATCCTTGATGAACCTTTAGGCGCTCTCGATGTAAAGGTTCGAACTGAACTACGCTATGAATTAAGGAAGCTTGTGAAAGATTTAGGGTTAACCGCTCTTCATATTACCCACGATCAAGAGGAAGCTATGTCCATATCTGATCGTGTTATTGTTATGAAGCGTGGTAGAATTGTAGAAGTAGGGAATCCAATTGATCTATATACTAAACCAAAGAACATTTTCACTGCAAATTTTGTAGGCGAAGCAAATTTTTTTACAGGTATAATTCTTAAGATTTCGGATGATGAATCTTTAATTGAAATCGGAGATGGTTTACGCCTCCTAACTAAAAATGGGAATTATAACGTAAATGATCGTGTAGTAGTTGCCTTCAGACCTGAATTTGCTTATATAACGCATGTAAAAATGGGTAATACCCTGTCAGGTATCATCACGGAAGTGATATACTCTGGAAACATAGGACGTGTTCGAATGAAATTGTCTAATGGTGACCCAATCGTTATCAAAATGGCTTTAGGCATTAAAAATCATCAATTTCATCTCAATGATACCATTACGATTAACATTTTACCAGAAAATATACTAGTATATCCTTATCCTGAAAAAGGGTTAGAAATGGAATTAGCTCTAGAATGATCTAAGTACTTCTTGAAAAGTATATTTTCAGTTTACTTATTCTTTTTTTCAACTAAAGAGATTATGCATACAATAAAAGTAATGATTCTCTAATTTTTATCTTAGGACGCTAGATATAGCGTCTTGTATGTACTCTCTCTTTGGATAATCTGAATAATCATAATTGATTATATGTATGGTTCAAGATTTCTTTAACCGTAGATGAATCAGCTAAAAGTAATGTACATAAGAAATAGTATAATTGCGAGAAAAATTCTAGTAGAATCTTTTCATGAACACTTTACGTTTAACAAGAAGAATTTAGTAACTGGGAATATGTTTCCCTTTAAATAAGGATGTCAATTATTCGGTACATGAATAAACTGTTGTTTACTGATCTCAAAATGGATAATCTGTATCGATAATTTCTTACTCATCTATTGAAGATCTTGTCTAATTATCATTATCAAGATAAAACCTTAAACAAGATCAAAATCTACAAATAACAGTTAAACGCTTATACTTGTGTTTCTAAGTGAAGTAATATACTCTTTAATTGACTATTTAAGATGTGTACAAATGCGATTAATTATAGCAGTGACAGGTGCAAGTGGCGTCATCTATAGTAAACGCCTTCTTGAAGTATTAAAAGAGAAAAATGTTGAAGTCCATCTGATCATTAGTAATGCGAGTGAAAAATTACTTTACCATGAATTAGAAACAACTAAAGACGAATTAGAAAAATTGGCAACTAAGACTTATGCTGAAGACGATTTCTACGCTCCTCTCGCCAGTGGTTCTTTCCTCACTGATGGCATGATCATAATTCCATGCAGCTCTAAAACGGTGGCAGGTATTGCTCAAGGATATTCCGAAAACCTCATTTTGCGAGCCGCAGACGTTACGTTGAAAGAGCACAGAAAACTAATCCTTGTACCACGTGAAACCCCATTGAATGCTATACATCTTCGTAATCAATTAGAATTAGCTATGCAAGGCGTTGTTATATTACCAGCAATGCCGGCTTTCTATCATAAGCCGAAGAAGATTGATGACCTCGTCGATTTCATCGTAGGAAAAGTTTTAGACTCTGTAGGGATTCGCAATAATTTATTTGAGAGATGGCCTGAACAGTAATCTTTTTCTTGTAAAGAAACCTAGTTTGTACATTCTCTTCTTTTTCTTTTAACCAATCTGCGCAAAATTGTTGGCAACTTAGTTTGATAACATTTATTTTCTAAAGGTGCGCTAATTATTCAGTTTTAACCTTCTTCCTGCATCTTAAGCCGTTTACTATAGTAAAACAAATTAATATCAACAATGAATTTATTATTACCAGTTAATTAATTTAGATGCGATGGTGACTGTTGTTGCATACTTTTCTAAAGTTACCATGTGGAGAAAATGATAAACTTAGAACCTTAGTTAAGAAGATGAGTGGCGATATCAAGTTACACACGTATTTGAAGTGTGCTAATGTTATGGCAATTGATCGTATGGGTTTCACAGATCATGGTCCCATACATGTCACGATTGTTGCCAACTCCGCTCTGCGGATTCTCCGAATCTTGATTAAGAAAGGTATTACACCGAACATCATCAAGAACTATCATATGACAAATGATGACGCTGAACTTATCGTAGTGCTTGCTTCGATATTTCATGATCTTGGAATGGCTGTTGTAAGAGAAAAACATGAAGAATATAGCCTCTTATTGTCCTTGAGCTTTCTCGAGAACTATCTTGAAACGATTTATGACCAAGAACATGCAACAATAATGGCATCAGAGGTACTCCATGCATTGGCTACTCATGGTCCTCCGAGGAAACCTCTTACGGTAGAAGCAGGTGTTGTCAGAATTGCTGATGCGCTAGATATGGAACAAGGTAGAGCAAGGATTCCTTTCAAAGCCGGGACCATTGACATACACTCAATATCAGCTCTATCTATTAAGAGTGTTAAAATTGAAGAAGGAACCAAGAAACCGATAACTATTAGGATACAAATGACTGAATCTGCGGGAATATTTCAAATCGATCAACTATTAAGAGACAGAATAAAAGACTCCGGTTTGGAAAATTATCTACACGTCGTTGCCATGATAACTGGAGAGAAGAAATCTAAGATAATCGAAAAATTCGAGATATGAATAAGATCAAACTATTTTTTCATCCATATCTAAGATCTGAAACCTACTTTACCCTCAATTTAATGGTTGCATCTTTACATATCACTATTTTTTTGAAAGTATGTTGTTCAAATCTATAATTATTAATGTGGCATTAAATGTTGACAAAATTGTAGACTATAAGACGGGTGCAAGAAAATCTTTTAGGTCGAATTTATCAGTTGTAACGCTGACTCAATAGTCACTTTCTCCACATCGGTTGAGAATGGGTAAACCCCATAAACTCGACGCATCTTCGTCTCATAAGGGTACTCTATCTCATACGCGTTTTTAGTCGGGATGTATCCAACCATTCCATTTGCAATTGACACTATGTGCGTGTATTGAAAATTGGACTTCTTTTTAATTGTCAACCCTATCTCATGAAACACCTCTGCGGGTATACAGACGAGTACTAGATCGTTTATTCCTATTGCTTGAATTTCCATAGAAATGTATTTTTTAGTTTCTCCTAATTCAAGTTCTTTGAGGGCTAATTCAGCCCATTCAATCCGTGCTTCTGCATTTTTAATAGTTTTATATCGCTGCAAGTTTTTCATAATAGCAACTCTTCCAGATGTGGGCGGTAAAAATTCATCTTTCAAAGAAGCTGCCCGTTTTAAGCTATCTATACCTTCCTGTCTCGTTTTTTCTAGAAATTCCTTGTCAGGAAGTTTACCAAGCGGTAGTTTCACATTTTGAGTTTTAGCCCATAAATCGACTTCCGATGTTGTCTCAATTTTTTCAGCAATTTTTAAAGTCTCACAACCTAAAATTGTTCCATTTCTTTTAAAAAACTTAAGATTTTCTGGAGTCCCATGATACAGGTACTCAAACGGGTCCGGTGTAATATCTCCTCCAGCTCCTTGAGTAAACGCGACGCACAGATCTCCCTTCGCCTTCTCTATGGTTCTCCTTGCAAACCCTGGATAATCCGCTGATATCAGATTTCCATAACTATGTAGACTCGTTGGATGACAAGAGAAATTCATGAGAATTGCTCTCATAATCCCTTTTTCATTGACAATTTTAATAACCCCTACTTCTGGATCAATCGATCTATCCTCCTGATATTTCCATCGCTCTACTCTATTATTGCTTATATTGTCTACACTTCCTTTTCCAAAACCAATCTCAGCTTGAGTAAGATCTTGAGAAGCCCAGACTGTTGCATCAACCAACTTGTTCTCTAAAGAATTCATATAATCCTCGTCTATGTCTCCCCATTTTCGCAAAAAATAAGTCGCAGGTCCAGAATGAGTATGCGAAGCTGAGAGGAGAATGTGATCCTTCTTGACTCCAATTGCATTTTTTATTCCATTGCGAATCCGATCAACATACTCAAAATCGAAACCTATAAGATCCGTAGTGATTATGACAATTGTCTCATTTTCATTTTCAAGAAGTAAAACTTTGGCATAAAGTTCATCCAGTATTCCACGACTTGATCCGAAGCTGAAACCTGAAATCTCTAAACCTAACGCTGGGGTAATGTTAACGCTTGCTACTCCTACTTGCAATTGCCCTTTACTCAACTTTTACACCTAATAATCACTTCAAGTTTATTACTTATTCAATTTAAGATTTTTTGAGAATTGTGATGTGAAACACGAAAAGATTAGTTAAGAATTCTCAGTTCTCTTAACGGATTTGAGATATAACTGTTGAAATGACTTCTATGGATGCAGCGAGTGTGAATTTGAGAATGTTCCGTGTTTTTTGTATATTTCCTTTAGTTAATGGTTTTACGATGTGATACATGTAAGTTTGGATAGAATTTTTAATTATTTTTAATGGTGAGCCATTTTGGCCATTGAAGTTATCAATAGTGAGATTAATGTCAAAATTTATTGTTGCTTTATCCTGTTTTCCTGGTATGATCCTGATGTATTCCACTGTTTTTCTCGTCGTTTTTAGGATGTAACTGGTAAGCGGGTTGTTTCTGTATCTTATGGTTAATTGGATGGTTTGGGGACCGAGTATGTTGAGGAATCTTGATAGGTCTATGACTTGGTGCATTCCTATTTTTCTCGTGCGTTCTTCAACTTGTGGATCTGCCATTGCTTTGACAAAGACTTTAAACTGGTTAATCATTTTATCTGGTGATGCTTGTTGAGTGAAGCCTGCGTTCGTTAAGAATTCTATTTGTGCAATTCTATCTAATATAAATGTGGACAGCGAGATTTTTCTTGGGTCTTTTTTCTGTTCAACTGTAAGCCAGTCAAAGAAAGTTTCAGGTGTCCAAAATTTTCCTAAACAATAAGTTCTCAATTCCTCAATTTGTTCTTTACTAACATGTTGTAATTTAAACACGGAATTATTTTCATCGTATTTTGTCCAATCGCGTTCGAAGATTAATCCTTCTCTTTCTAAAGAGTTATAAAATTCAGTCCCTGGAAATGGGGTTGCAATACCAAATGTTGCGCTCATCAAGCCTATTTCTTTAGCGAATGTGGGAAAATTCTTTATCTCTTCTTCAGTTTGTTCTGGTAAACCAATAACAAAAGTGCCTGCGGCGACGCCTCCATTATTTCGAATTAATTGAACCGCTTTTTTCTGTATTTGAAGGTTTATGCCCTTCTTCGTCGCGTTCAAATCTTTTTGATTAGGACTTTCTATTCCCATCCAGAAATGTGTGATGTTATTGTCGCACATTTTTTTTACAATTTCTGGGTGTCGAGCCATCGAATCAGCCCGAACCATGGCGTTAAATACGATATCATACTTTAATTCGCTTAATAAGTCGCATAAGCGGGAAACTATCTTAGGATTCCCCATAAAATTAGGATCGCCTATGAGAATCCTCATCCGTTTCCTTTTATGTATCTCATTGTAGATCTGTTTAATTTCTTCGATCACGTTTTCTGGAGAACGGAAACGTTGGCGACTTCTACTCATACATGGTTCACAACAAAAAGTGCAACGACCCCAACATCCACGAGACGTGTGAATCTCATCTATCGCTCCATCTCTAATAACCGGACTAGTATATACATAGCGTCTCAGCTGCCGTGCAGGAAAAGGAAGCGAATCTAAGTCCTTAATCAAGGGGCGGTCGGGATTATGAATTACTTTATGGTTCTCTTTGTACGAAATCCCTAAAACTCCTACAGGAGAACCGGTTTGAACTAATTCTTTGAAGGTTAATTCTCCTTCACCGCGAACCACTATATCGACCTGTTCATGTGTAAGCAATTCATCGGGGATAGCAGTTGGGTGATAACCTCCCAATACCGTGACAATTCCCATCTTTTTAGCGATTAAAGCATTACTCAGACCACTTTTATGTTCAGTAGCTGACATTGAGATTCCCACTAAATCTGGACTAAAAGATTTTAACAGATATGGAAACGAATGATGTTTTTCTTGCATCATATCCAATATAGTCACTTCCTCCACAACGTCTTCGATTGACGCTGCGATGTATTCTAAACCTATAGGAATCAAGGCTAACGCAAAGCCTAACCCTGTTTGTCCTTCAGGTTTAACCAATAATACTCTCTTAAATGTCATTCTTGCCATATCCGGTTATTGCATTCTACATCGTGGTAAACATAGCTTTTACATACATGTTGAAGTTATACTTAAAAACTATTACAGGTCTTATTCTACACAACTCCAGATCATCACTGGATTAGATGCTTTAAAAAGTGATTATGAGACATTGCTTTAGTTTCTGAAATTGTGACTAACATAAAGGTTTGTACTTTTAATCATATTAATCTTGAAGACTATTTATTGCGCCCTCAAAACGTTGGAAAACTATAATTTAGTCTATTTTGAGAACTTTTCTGATAAGAAGAAACATCTGCTCTATTATGAAGATTGATTGGTACCAATGAAGATTAATTTTCTCACTCTTGAGCAATAAATAATGAAAGATACACGAAAATAATCCTCTGCCTAAGATTAATTTGTTAATGTTTTTTCAGCAAGATCTTTTCTATATATTCCAAGTATTCCTTTTGTGTCATCAATTTTTTTAGCTCCGACTCAAAGTTTGTAGGTTTAATGATAGCAATCCATCCTTTACCATATGGGTCTTGATTGACTAATTCTGGGCTTAAAATTAACTTGTCATTTCCCTCTACAACTTGACCTGAGACAGGACAAAAAACTTCAGATACTGCCTTTACTGATTCAGCCGTCCCCATGGGATCTCCTTTCTTCACGCTAACATCTTTACTCGGAAAGTCCACAAAAACAATTTCATGCAATTTTTGTTGAGCATAATCCGTAATTCCAACCTTCACCTGACCATTATCTTCTATTAGCACCCACTCATGTTCTTCAGTATAATACAAATTTTCAGGAATAAAAAAGGCCTCTATTCCCAATTACATCACCTCTTTATTCTATACTGCAAGATAATTTTAAGAATTATGCTAAAAAAATCGTGAGATCTGAGAATTATTCTTCAGGCTTTTATCTCAAGAAAAACGTTCTAACCTTTAGGAAGCAGTGGGATCTTTTTGAGTAAAATAAGAAACATTGTCCTTTTTTTCTCTTAAAAAAACGGTAACTATTACCTTTAAGAGACTACGGACTCATATGGGCGTTTTTAATGATTAGAAAAGTTTATCCTTTGTAACCCATTTGCGTGTTTGAAGGAATATACTTCTGGATAGTCAAGTTCTTAGATGCAACTTAGCAAGTTAAGCATCCCGGTATACGATTCATGTAGTCACCAAAATGTTGGTAAAATTCCAAAGACAGCCCATTTCAGATTTAGCAATCACAGTTCTAGTATTATGATCCTATCAATCTCTCTTATCCAAGTAATGAACTAGTATTAAATTTCAAATTTATTAAAAAGAGACATTATTTTACCCTATTTATAGACTTTATTTTGAGCATAACCCGTCTGATAGTGTATACGATTATTCCTCCAATAAAACTCCAAATACAAAACATATAAACATCAATAACTGACGACAAATTTCCATTCAAGAAAGGATTAACCTCTAATGGATAGAAGGGTCTAATATCCATATATATTCGGGAATCTAGCAGTATATGCATGTAGATTCCGGATGAGGCGGCTACAAGTATACTTTTTAGTGATGCTTTCTGTTCAATCTTGAAAAAACTTAGTAGTGGAGAAAACTTGATTCTGACTTTTTTCATGATCCAAGTAAGAGTGAAGACAACCAGTGTTCCTCCTAAGAACGTGTGGAGGAATTGGTGATGTGTAAGTTCTAGATTAAATAAAAGTATGAACATCGGTTCAATATCAATTATTACATTAGCTATTATTAATGTGGGAAGATCTACATATCTTAAGATGATGAGTCCTAATAATATTGCTGGACCAAAATGAAAAGGTGATAGAGGCATAAAACATCAACAAAAACTTAAAAACATTATTTAACTATTTATTTTCAAAGGGATATAACGTTTCAATCTAACCAACATAAACGGTCCTTTTCGGTTTATTTTTTCTAAATTGCGTTTAACCATTGTTATGGCTTAAAGTTCCTCTTTGAAATAAATTTAGGATATTAAATCGATAGAAAAATTATTGAGTAGAACTCTATTACGGAATAGTAAGATATAGCTGCAGAATACTAGATAAAATATGGCGGACTTGAAGGGTTAAATAAAAAAGGTGATGGATTCTATTTCTGATTATCTTATAGTTCTAACATTTTATCTAAGGCTTTTTTTGCTTTAAGACGAATGTTTGCAGGTACTTTAATTACATGTTTCAAATCTTCCAAGGACCACAGAATCTTCTCCTGAGTGGTTTTTTTCATGTTTGGGCAGATAGCTGATTCTGATGCTGGATAGAATTTTTTCGTTAAATTCTCTTTTCGCAATCTATAAAGTATACCAACTTCAGTAGCGACAATTATTTCTCTAGTATTAGATTCCTTTGCATATCTGATCATTCCACCTGTTGACATAACTTTATCAGCTAAGGCAATAACTGGCGGTGTACATTCGGGATGAACTATGACCTTTGCTTTCGGATATAGCTTTTTTTGTTTGAGAATATGTTCCGGTAATATCTTAATATGTGTAGGACAGAAACCAATCCAAGGGATAATCTTCTTTTCCGTTTTTGTGGAGACATAATGAGCTAAATATTTATCTGGAATGAAAATAATCTCAGGTTCTTTTATAGACTCTACAACTTTAACGGCGTTGGAAGAGGTACAACAGATATCACTTTCTGCTTTGATCTCTGCAGTTGTATTAACATAGCAGACAACTATTGCTTTTGGATGTTTACTTTTCAAAATGCGAAGTCGTTCCACGGTAATCATATTCGCCATAGGACATCCTGCTGTAATCTCAGGCATCAACACCATTTTGTCTGGGCAAAGTATTGAAGCAGTCTCAGCCATAAATTGTACTCCACAGAAAACAATTATATCTGCATCACTTTTTGCAGCTTTTTGACTCAACCCTAGTGAATCACCAACGTAATCTGCAAGGTTCTGCACTTCATCTACTTGATAGTTATGAGCTAAGATGATTGCATTATTTCGTTTCTTAAGTCTGTTAATTTGATCTATTAAGGAAAAATTCAGATTTTTCTGCAAAATAATCACATATTTTTATGTTAAAAACTGGTTTTACCTGTCTTATATAAATCAACTTTTCTTCCAAGGTAATCATATAAAGAAACATCTTCATCCTCATCTGAAAACAATATACCGTTAGATGTAGCTTTCTTGATATACACCAAAATTATTCACAAAGTAAGCCCTGTTAAGATTAAATATAAACTTTTTAAGGTTTTAAGAGTTAAAATCACAGCAATCTCATAGAAAACATTAACGATCTTTTTAAGGAAATATAAAGCTACAAGTTGTTCTTTGGAAAATAACTCATATCTTTTGAGAGAAAAGGCTCTGTTTTTCTTTTAAGCCAACTTTTCTATAGTTCTTTTACTGTATCTTTCTTCACTGAACAGGTTTATTGCGAAGTTCAAGGTTCTAATGAATAATTCTAGATACAGTATTGTATCTTTTGTAACATGTAAACAATGCATATCCTAAGATATCTGGCTGATATCATTATTTTTTAGTATAATCTGTGACTTGTTGTATTTATTAAAAGAGATGATTAACTTGATCCAATGGAACCACCATTCTTTATCAATGTAGCTAATTACATCTACAGTTCTAATTTGAGGAAAACCCATTAATAGGAAACCATATTATTGAAAAATTATGAAATTGCATATTTTTACTAAAAATGAAAGACGTATCTTAGAGGATTACCTTACAAATGCTGAGGTAAATAAGGTTGAAGTATCTAAAATATTGGATCGTATCCGTAAGCGCTCGATTTTATTTGAAGATATTTATCTATACCTTAATGTTAACTAAAGGTTTATATAGATTCTAATACCCTATAAACCCTGATTAAGATGGAAAAAATCCAGATGAGCCAAATGAATGCCTCTCAATTCCTCAACCAATATGAGAGCTACCAAACCAGAAAGAGCTACAAAGCTGGGCTGAAACAATTCTTTAAATGTATGTACCCTACTTCCCAAGAAACCCTTGATACCCTTTCCATAAAATACCTGCAAGAATCTAGAGACTATCGTAATGACCTTTTAAAATTCAGAGACACTTTAGTAGACAAAGCCCCCCTAACCAGAACTGCAAGAATCAATTCCATTAGGGTCTACCTAGATGATAATGGTATTTCCATACCCAAAAGACTACAGAAACACCTAAATGGGAAAGTCAACGAAGCGATCAGCTACGAGAAAGTTCCAAGTAATGAAGAGTTGAAACGAATTATCGAATACCTCCCATTACAAGGAAAAGCCCTAACCTTAGTTCTATCTTCAAGTGGAATGAGAATAGGGGAAGCTGTCAAACTTAAAATTAAGGATGTAGATTTAACACGAGAAATCCCTAAAATCCGAATTTCAGCACACATCACCAAAACTGGAAAAAGAAGAATTTGTTTCATCTCTCCAGAAGCCAAAGAAGTGGTTGAGGAATGGTTAAGGTACAGAGAACAATATTTAAAACAAGCTAAGGGG
>SDBS01000532.1_pt1 | contig 37175 bp, 26 predicted proteins | sample 2277091 | NCBI WGS metagenome assembly SDBS01 (sample SAMN10404972, study PRJNA504765) | marine sediment metagenome | isolation source: marine sediment core GS10_PC15, 163 cmbsf | place: Arctic Ocean: Southern Knipovich Ridge | collected 2010
TGTGAAATGTTTATTAATTGGCAACAAGTGTTTTTTAATGTGCCATATTTTGAAAAATAAACGGATTGATAACTCCACAAACCTTGATTAGAAAATCTCGGTATAGTTCCCAGTGTATAATATTTTCCTCTATGTGAATAGCTTGAAAGATAAGAAAGCTCATTTAATTTTCTCATGATGGTCATCGTCACATTATTTTGAATATGAGTTTTTATTTTATCAAGAGTGACAATCGTATTTCGTATTATTAAATCCTTAATCAATTGTTTCTTAATATCTTGCATGCCAAAAATGTTATAATTATATATAAAATACAAAGTTATGTATAATTATAACATTTACAAAACATTGTTTATATATTTGCTATATAATTGAATGCCAACACAGTATAAATAAAACAGGGCTAGGATATAAACGCTTAAATTGTTATTGTTAAATACTATATTCGGAAATTAATTTTGAGCAAGCACTTAGTTATAAATTTATAAAAGTTTTAGCGAAATGGAAGTTAACCTGATAACAAAACAAGACTTGGAAACATTCAAGCAAGAATTACTTGATGAAATCCGGAAGATAATTAAACCAGAGCCAAAGAAGAAATTGTTGACCTAGATTGTTAATATTGGCGGGAAGTTGTATTATGATTACCATGTAAAAACATAGTTTACTCCATCAATTAGCATGGTACATTGTAATCTCTCTACTTTTTTGTACTTGATATTAATGTAACTGTTTCGGTTCAGCAAGGTTCGGCCTCTTGCTGAACCGAAACATTTATGAACATCATAAGCTGGTATCCATTTACCCCGTTCAATGGATAGTTTCCTAAATTCCTTTGCAGCTTTTGATATTGCGTCCCTTGAAAACTGTTGTTTTACAGGTAAGTCCGATGTTCCCGCCAGTTCTGAAAGCAACTTGCGGATTTGTTTAATTTCAGATAAGATTTTTTCCTCCATATATGAAATTATCGCTGGTAAAACGATTTGAGTTCGTAATGCCTTTAATTTGAAGCCTTAGAATTTGGACTGATCGAGTCTTTCCTTTCCCTGTGAACTATTTAAATAATCAGATAAATGTTCACCACTACTTTTGTGCCTTGTGTTTTCAAGAAATTCATTGACTTCTTCCGTTTTGAATAATATCCTGCCGCCTATTTTGTAATACGGTAATTTTTTGCCTCGCAAGTTGGTTACTGTAGATACAGATAAACCGAGGTGCTGAGCAAACTGCCTGGAGGTGATCCATGTAGGAGAAAGTTTAGAAGAATCTTTTGGATTATCAATTTTCTCAATTATACTATCGAGTTTCTCCTCAATGGTCGCAAGTCGTTGTTCTAATAATTCAAATGGGTTTTCCATAATAGAGGATTATTAAGAAAAGGAACTTAAGGATGGCTAAAGATTAAAGCAAACTACGGTGAGATATCTATCAAGTATTTTAATAAATGATAGACTGGAATTGTAATAGCAAACCCAATACCAATCCATGCCTCTGTACTTAAATAAGATGAAGAATAAGTTGCCCCCATTGTCGCTATTATGATGGCCCTAACTATATACACCACCATTTGTGTCCAGTCTTATTTCACGCGTGTATATGTAATCGTTGTTGCTTTACATTTCCGTTTAGTTTGATCTAAGAATCCCAAGGTGAATTTGTCATCCGGTTTCTGAAAAATATCCAGGCCACGGCCCAAAATTATTCTCCACCCTGTGTCTAATTCTATCCATCGATCATGAATATTGTTTTTAAAAATATAAGTAAAATCGATATTATCCTGGCTCAGTCCTTTTTTCAATTCATTAAGTTTTTCTTTTAGCTCAATTTCCAGGTGAGAATCACATGACGTCACAAGGTCTAGTTTCAATCTGCCTTCTGATGAGTCAAGTATCTCACAGAATGACATAAGATTATATATTTGATACTGCAACCGAATGTAAGGATCGCATAATTTAATTGATTTTGCACCCTTGAGATAGGGAAGAAAGAGTTTTTCATACGAGATACCTTTCTGTCCCTCAACCAGGTCCAGAGTCTTTTCTTGGGGACTTCGTTCTGGTGCCAGAGGATCGACTTTTTTCGCTTCTTCCTCCGGGTTTGGCTGTTCATCCGGATGGGAAAGCTGAAACTCGTCTGGACTCTCACTTTTGATCGTTACCCACTTATATTCTTGGTCGATCTTGGACAGTTCATCTCGAATCTGCTGTCGCATGCGAACCGCAGGATTCACACAGTAGGAAATGAATTCTTCCTCGCTTAATCCGAGGTCGGGGAACAGCAGTTTCAGAAAACCTTCCGCCAGTCGAGAAATGGCCTTGTTGTCCCGCATATCCTCACATTGCGGAAGGTGCAAACTCTTTGAGACATAATCCGCATACCTCAGGTCGATACGCAGCTCATGCAACACTTCGCTAAAGAAATCTCCTTTGAATCCAAGCGTTTTTGAGGGGGTGTTTCTGGACACACGCGGCATGAACCATCCTTCAATAAGTCCATGGATTCGATCTATGAATGCCGATTCCTGAAGGGCGGGCGGCAGTTCCTTAAATATCCCGTCGCTTTCATATAGCGGTGACCGGTTGACACCTAGCGTGATATTGCCGAGCATCACAAAACCTGACTCTGACGTGCCCAAATCTCCTGTTGCTCTGCGATATCTGCCGCTTTCAAGATACATCTTGAGAGCCGCCATGGCCTCACCGGACGCATCGGTATGAATCTTTTGGATTTCATCGACTACAACAACATCATATCGTGGAATGAGACCGATTTGCTTTGTATTGCTATTGATAAACAAAGCAGGTGCCGAGAGTTTCCCGCCTGGTATCACGGCTGCATACCGACTGATATTATCGAACACGAACGACTTCCCAGTGCCTTTCGGTGCCAATTCTGTAATATTGACCCTTGGCTCGACCAAGGGTATTATTCTGCTGAGGAGCAAAAGTTTCTGCGACAACCGGTGAACATCGGGATTAAATTGACAACTCGATACCAAAAGGTCTATCCACTCATCTATATCGAAGTGTTTCCGTGAATCCCTGAAATAGTCTAAATCAACCCCTGGAGTTTGGAACGCTTTGAATTCGACCATCCATACTTGACCTTTTTTCACATCTTCTCCATCAGGAGGGACATACCGCAATGTCCCCAGTCCCCACATGCCCGTTTTCAGGAGCATGGGATTGTTATCAATGATATCCTTTTGCACCATCCCATTGCTGACATCCAGCAGTGGAATGCTCAGATCGTGTGTATGTCGCTCCAAATTCACGTTGACCCGAAAATCATCCAGAATGCGAACCTCTTCCTGTTCCATTAGGCGATTCAGGATCATATTCTTGTCCGCTTTTTGCGGCAAGTATTTCGAAATCGTATTAACAATCTCAGTTCTGCCATCATCCGTCAACTCATCTCCATCCATGAACTGGCTAATGATCCATTCGCCAACATAGACGGGAATTGCTCTAGCGCCAAATCCGGCCTTGCCCATGAGACCTTTATTAATAACGACTTCACCGTAATAATCTTTTGCTTTACTTTCAAATGACATCATGTTTATTGCCTCCATCAAAGGTTTTTCAAATTGAACCCGCCCGCCATGGCTGATTTGAATTCACATTCAATTCTGAGAAAAAAAGTGTGCTGTTCGCCTGATATTTCATATGCGATCTCGATTTCCAAACTTTTTTCCTCCAAAGCCGCCTTCTTGAAATAGCAACTCATTTGAATGGTGTTCACGCTACCAGCGGGTATTACAGTAACTTCACAACTTTTGAGATCTGTTTCGGGTAATGTTACACTGGCTCTAAGAATCTCGATATCGATAGTGTTCGGGTTCTGTATCTCAATCTTCAAAGTCACTGCTCGTTGGATATAGAATTTGGCCTTACCCGTTTCTTTTACAATGTCCAGGTTAAGAAAACGCGCAGCAGGGGTCTTCCAAGCAGCTTTTAGCAGTTTATATATAGCCATCGGAACAATAACTTCTTCAGGTGTAGCACCACCGTGAAGGTAGCCCTTTGCTCTGGCAGACATACGAACGGTATTATGTCCTTTGGGTAAGAAAAAGATTTTATCATCCGACACAAAGGGCTGCTTGAATCTATGCCCCAATGCCCACAGGTTGTCAGGAATATCATCGACTTGCTTTTCGTTTACTGCGGCAAACCGGTGCTTCTCGTCTTGAAAAAGTTTATTGACAACCGTAGAATCGAAAGACCATTTTTCTTCTTTAAGAATGCGGCAGGCACCGTGATCCGTTACGACATAAACGTTAACATGCTCCCTTGGCCCGGACCACTCTTTTGACAGCCTGTTTACAGACTCCGCCATACGTGCAAAGAGACGATGCAACTCCTCCTCATACGATGAGTTTTTTGATTCCACGTCAGAGTGTAACAATTCGTCCCCATCAACAAAATTTAGAAGGACGATGGCAGCCTCTTGCGGAACCACCATCTCCGACATCGCCTTCAGGTTGTTCAGGTATACAACCTGCTTATTGTTCCAGTCGGCTTTGGTACGTGCCTTGAGAATTGCCTCGTAATTCCCTACATCATTCTGCCACTCGCCGCTTAGGAGAACAGGTTTGTTGTATTCTGTAATAGTCGGCAACGCTGCGAACCGATAGTGTAAATCATGCCGACTAAAACCGATGTTTCGAAGTGCGTCATCCAATAGGCTTATAAAAGTTATTGGAAGGCAATCAACAAGAAGGATGATCGACAATTCGTCTTCCAAACCGCTCGATGAGAGGATTCTCAAGCAGTGAATTAGGCTGAGACTTGAATCTTTGTGGATGGACGCATACTCCTCAATAAACCATTCTGAAAAGCGTGCTACCGTTTTCTCTAATTCTTCATCATAATGTCCGTTATGAACCTGCCAGTTGCGGTATGAGGCATACTCCTCTGTGGTCCATCGGATCCACTCAACGCAACTCCATTTTTCTTCCGGTCCGAGCAGGGCTGGTCGGCTGGGCATAACACAGTAGCGAAGTGAATGCAGTTTGTTTTCACTCACATCGGGACAAGATCTGAATTTGGACTGGACCTTTTGAACGTCCTCTTTGGTTGGAGAAAACAGATTGCCTTTTAGAATTTTTGAAACAAAATGATATTCTTGAATGAGCCTCCCGGAAGTACATTCCACGACTTTCTGAAACTCATCACTTGAAGTTACTTGCTTCCATATTTCTTCAAAAAGCAATTCAATCTGAGTCAGTATCTGTTCCCTGGCCGTGGGCTCTAGGGGTAAATCGTAAACTGCTTCAGCGGGTACCTTCCGCACAAAAAGAACCTGCTCTGGAGCTAGCACGTATTCCAGTAGCTTCTCGGGGTAGCCGCGCAGGCAGGCCCAAAAGCTGAGCCACTGCCAGATTTCAACTACATTTTCATAAAGCCGGTTGCTGATATCTTTTACCCATGTCTCATTACTACCCTCCGCCCATTTTTTACATTTGCTTTCTAAACAGCGATATAGTACAGGATATTGCTTGAATGCGGCTTTCGTGTCATCACTAACGAGCACTTTGATCACATCGACGAGGTCTGTCGTATTGAACATATCAGATTGAAATGCAGGACCGAGGAGATGTGCCAATAAACGATTGGTGAAGCTCCCCTGGTCTTTCTGAACATCAACCTCAATCTCTAAAAGGCTCTGTTCAAGAACATCTGCATCGGTTAGCCAATCAGGCACCCGCACATTCCACTGTTCAGCCAAGACCAGGCGGGGCGTCATTTCCCTGAAACTGGAGAGGTAACCAATCTGCTCGATGAAATCCTTCAGCCAAGTAAAGTGGTTCTTTGAACGCACCCACACTTTCAAACCTACACTCGATGACCCTCCTAGAGATATCTCCTGGCATACGCGCACATAATCTTCATCACGTTCTACCAAAAGGACATCATCGGGAGGAGTATGAGCCAAATCTCCGATATAGATTACCGATACCTGCTTTTTATCTTTCAAAATTACACTCCCCCTCCTCATTTATCCTTGTTCATGTCACTTAATAACGTTTCAATCTTCTGAGCCCAGTCTTTACTCAGCAATTTCCTTTTCACTCCAAAGCTAATTAAGGATTTAAGGGAGGCCACTAACCCTTCCGTGTCATTCGGGCACTTAAACGTCGCTTCCTGCTCACCGAATATGTCGGATTCCACAAGTATCTCGTATTTTCGTTCCTTGCTCACCAGCTCGACACAGACAACATCGCTGGCATTGCCGTCTTGGTCCATGGCTCTCATTTTTATCTTCACATTTGGCCGATCTTTCAGAAAACTGACAAGATCAAGGTTGGTGTCGGTTTTTTGAGCAGTATCCGATTGATGGGGATCGCTTCCGTCCAGAGTGTAGATTAATTGAGCAGCTCCTTTAGGAATAACAACATTTATCTCATCGGATCCACTAACTTCAATTACGCCCTCATTAATAGCAGGCTTATTGATGACTGGCTTGGCTTTATCGATTTCTGCCTTGGCCTGTTTTAGTTTGGCTGCGTAGTCCTTGATGTGAAGCGATGTCCACTCCGCTACCGCTCCAAATCCGTAATCCTTAGACAGGAGCGTACCAATCTTCGTGCTGAAACTTACAGACTGATCGGACAGGCGTATAAGGAACTGTTTCGCATCCTCATGGTCATATTTGTATGGCTCGCGTTGACTTGGGTTCAAGTTTTCATACCATTTGCTAACCACATTTTCACATTCGATCATGTCACCTTTGGCACCAAAGATATCACAAACAGCTTGCGCCACCTGGCCTTGTGCAATCTGATCGCCTGAATTAAGTAATATCACATCCTTGGCAAAGGCATCACAAATGGACTTGGCGTCCTTTTCAGTGACTGTACCGCCAACCGGATCGCTGTTGTAAACCTCAGGCAATTGCTCGAGCATGAAATCAAATCGGTCTACGATGCCTGTCAATCCGTCCATCAGATTTTTTAGACTTGTTAAACGTGCTTGCCGATCTGTTTCATACAGGCTAATCACTTTGGCAACAGATAGCAAACTATTCCACCATTGTTTGAGCATCTCAAAGGCGGAGTTAAGAGATCTGGATTCGCCATGCTTCAGCGGCGGTGCATCAATTGCTTTGGCGACTAGATCGATAAGGGTGATCTGGCCCTGCGAAATATCACGTACAACAAAAACTGTCTTGGCACCAGGGTCTGACACGATATTGACCAGATCGTCGTAGGACCGAATAGGCTGTTCCACCATCCTGGTGGAGTCTTTGTACACAATCAATCGCTCGCCATATGCCCGAATGACATGAGCCATCGATAGCATTAAAGGTGTACCGCCAACACCGTAGGGCGCATCCTTTGCATCCTCAAAAAAAGTGCCAACCGAGAACATTTCCCCAGGATTGAGATTTGCCAGCCGATCACACAGTTCTTTAAAGACCGGGAAATCATCGTGGAGCTTGGCAGGATCGGTCTCACAATCGAAATACGAAACTACGCCTTCTGAACCTACTTTCTTGAGGGCCCCTGCACCTTTCAGAAGAACTTTTTCCAGGTACCTCTTCTCGCCGTGATTGTCAGGATTCCCGTTATCAATCAGAACCTTTTCTGCTTCCAGCAAAACACTTACAGCCTGCTTCAACGCGGTGTTCTTCCCAGTTTGCCATTTTTCGTCGTGGCAGAAATTCAGATCCGGGTGTTTTATACGGCAGCGTTTCTTAAACAACTCGTCGCACAGCATGTCCGCTGGTTTGTGGGATTGCTTGGGTTTGTCCACTAGGACTTTCCCTCCCTGCCAATACCAGCAAGATCCGCTACCCTCCATGATGTCTCGAAACACGCGTTGCAGCGTCGACAGGTATCCATCTTCGGGATTCTCAAAGATATCACGCAGCCGTGACTCGGTCTGGGCGCTTATCTTTTCCGCTTCGTTTGGTGGCAGATAATGACGGCATGCTTTCACTCGAAGCAGGGTTTCGGTAAAGGGCTGAGGCGTGTGCGGCACAGCCAGGGCCACATTGTCGTCCGAAATGGTCTTGGCCGCCTCCCTTGCAACATTGATCTCGCTTTCGTCTTCGCACAGTACGTAAACGAGGGTTCCTTCAAAGCTCTTCGCAGGTTTATTACGGCTGTTCTCATAGTCTGTACGGATTTCTTCCCAAAGAGCATCCCCGAGATCCTTCGCTCTTACAAAACGGGTACGAAAGCATTTGTCCTCCCCGAAGGGCAGGTTGTATCCCTTGGCTTCGGAGTATTCCGAGAGACTCTTTCCTCCGGATTCTTCAAGGAAAGCTTCACTTGTGTCCGATGGATGCAATTTATTGTCGGCGACAAAGCGCTCAATCAGATCATAGAGGTCTTCGCCAGTGCTTGCGGCCAGTTCATAGGTTTTCGATTGCTGTCGGAAAAAAACCGTACCGTTTTTAACCAGATCCTTCAAGAATCCCTTAATCTGGTTTTTTTCAGAATTGCTCAAGCAATACAGTCCAAACTGAATGTTTTCAAGGCTCGTCGTAATCTGGCAGAGTTGGTAGATAAGGATTGTTCTGAGAACCTGGATGCGCTCATCCTTCTGAAATCCCAGCAGCTCTCCTTCTGCCGCCCTTCGCAAGGCGTCCAGGCTGGCGTAGAAGCCGTTAACAAACTGCCGCTGCCGTTCCCGAAGTTCAGGATTCTTTTGCGAGAGTTCTTTTTTGAAAAACGTAAACAGCTGATCCACTGTATACAGGTTCAGCTTCCCTCCAGCCACCGTCACTTCGGCATTCTCAATAAAATCCGCATATGACCCCTTTTCTCCACCAACATCGCCCGAGAAAAAAGTGAAGGTGCTGCGTGCATCCGAACCGATTTCAGAAGAAAGGTTCAGCAAGCAGGACAGGGCCATGGGATGCACACCGTAGATATCCTCCAACACCCTTTCGCGGATACGGTTCGCATCTTCGATCCAGGGGAACAAGCCAAGTGACTTACATGGCGGCACCAATTGATCAAAAACACCCGTCTTTGGAGCGATCTCTTTTTTCCAGGCATCGCTATTCTTATCTGTTTCGACGATAGCCCCGATTATCTCCTCTATTCCTTCGTTGAGCAGGTCCACCTGGGTGATTCGGGCGCTCATGACTGCTGCATCATCTTTACTGAATCGATCGGCATAGGATTTGAAATCCTTGTGAATACATCCCACAAAGAAAACGTTCGGTTCGTTCTTGCAGATAGTTTCCATGAATCCCTGCAGGAGGTCCTTTGAGTAGCCTGCCTTTTCCAGGGTGAAGCCAAACTCGTCGAAAAAGATTGCCAGTCCTTTGAAGCGCTCTTTGAAAGCCTGGCTCTTGACCAATTTTTTTAGTATGGGAATCAGATTGCCGGCCTGGGCTTGAAACTTAACACCTCCCATCATTTCCTTGAAAGCGGTGCGGAATTTCTCAAGCACATTTGAGTCGTAGTTCTTGAGCCCTGCACGAAGCTGATCCACGGTAAGGCCAGGTGTGACCGATTCGAGTACTTTGCTAAAGTCCTGATAGAAGTTGCGGATACCTTCCTTGTCGCCCTTTTTTTTCCACTCGGCTAGTTGACGTTCCGCCTCGTCAAACTCCGTTTTCACCCCAGCACTTAGACCCTTGGCCTTGCAGGCTTCAAAGACCGCTTTCATCACAACATCTTCGAAGTTCCGCCCCGAGTGGTAGTCACAGATGGCCACCAGATACTGGCCGTCCTTACGGATATTTTTAAGCAGCTTGGCCTTCTCGGGATCGAGCTTAGCATAGTTCTCGTGGAAACCGGCAATCTCAGGGTCCCCACTGGAGCGACTCAAAACATTCGCTGTCATCAGGCACAGGTGCGATTTACCGGTTCCATATGATCCAGTGAGCAGATAGAACTTCTTGTCATTTGGTTGGTACAGTCCACGACAAATACGTTCAAAGGCAACGCGGTGCGCCTTAGTCGGGCGATACATCGCCATCCGGCCTGCATTCTTCTGGATCTCTTCAAAATCACTTTTCAATTCCACGAAGTTAGCGTAGCCAGTCTTCAGATTAACTACATCAGATATTTTCGCCATGTTTTATCTCCTCCTTTTCTACAACGCTCCTTATCTAGAGCATTCAAAGCCACTCGGGTTTGCATCGTAATTATTTCATTTATGGATATCATTTAAATGGATTTTCTATTAATTTCTGATTCCCCAAAACCAGCGTGAGCCTGTCATACTCTTCCAGGCATTTTCGTTTGGACATAAACTCGCCAAAGGCCTTTTTCTCCTTTTTCTTGAGCACCGGAAAGGTGTCTAGGATGTATGCGAAGTCATCCCGTGAAAGGCCGTAGAGATGGGCTACGTAAGCGTCGATCTCTGCTCGGAGTTGGGCTCTGTCGCCGGTGTCGCGCCGATCGGCCTGACGGTCGTGCACCCCGCAATGTGGGCCCCACTCAGGAGTCAGCATTTTGGCTTCATCACTTAGACGGCGGCGAATTTCCTGCTCGTGGGCCGGGCCATAGGTATCGAGAGGAGCGGCGGAAGGATACCAAAAGTCAGGATATTGCCAATCCATTGAGAATATTTTCTCCCAAAGTTTCTTAAATTCAGCCCCAACACAAAAAAGTCGCATGGATTTGGATATAATGTCATGGAATGATTTCAGAATAGATGCTTTGGTCATCCGCGGGATAGGAATCGTTTCCATGTAGAAAAAATTCATATGATTCGTAACCTTTTGACGAATCACATAATCTACACAAAAAGAACTAAGAAATGAAGCCAACCATATACTCTCAATTTCATCAGGACCATCAGAGCCACTGTTCATGTTCTGGGGTATTACTGTTGGCAAAGTGTTCCCAATCCAATGAGGCGGTATGATTGTTGAAATTAGGGTCCTCTCATTTGTACTCGCAGCGACATCTCTAAAACCAACCCGATATTGCTTCCCCTCCCAGGCGTTATCCCCTAGCGCCTCTTCTACCTCATCCTTGTCCAGCCAATAGCGCGGTTGCTCAAAGTCGCTGTCAAAATGCCAAATCATCTTACCCTCATACAAGGGACAGTCCGTCGACAAGGGCTTGAACAAATGGCTGTCATTGGTCATATGAAGTTCACTACTGAATTTCACATTCCAAGTATCCTTTAGTTTTCCTCCTAGCAGCGGCCAGTCACCGTAAATCTTGGTGGTAACATCAATATCTCGCTGGCTTTTAAACTCCATCACGCTTAGCGTATCAGGCGAAAACTTCCTGACCTGTTTAACACTCATTTTGAGGGCGTTGGCGTCAATAGCCGGTAGCCGCTCCGGATCATGCTCCATGAAAGCACATTTGAACTGGTCGGTTTGCCCGTCTTTTCGCATACCAAAGGTGACGAACTTGAAGCGTCCATCCACGGCACTGAAGACGGCAGGCCAGCGGTTCTCAAAGCAGTACAGAAACTCTATCCGGCTACTGTTGAAGAACTGTTCCCGCAGGGGCTGGCAACCCTGATCGGTATAAATGCCGCTGGGCACTAGGATTCCCATGCGACCGTTCTCGCCCAGAGTGGTATAGAACTGCTCCAGAAAGAGCTTAAAGATGTTAATATCACCCTTGCCCAAGGCACTGTAGCTCAGAGGATCCTTGAAGTAAGTGCTCTGCTTGGCGATACTTCCACAGTAGTCTTCCCACTTTTTAGCAATAGCCGGATTATCGGTCATCAGTTTCTTGGAGACCCTATTGGCCTCCTGCTTTTTGTAGGAACGGAATTTGGGATCGTAATCCGAGAAGAACTCCAGAGAGTTGGGCTTCACAATATCCCATGGGGGATTGCCCACGGTTGCCGAGAACCCGCCCACCGCATCCGGACCGAAAACATCGGGAAACTCCAATGGCCAGTGGTAAAAATGGTGCCTGTCGCGATATGCCCTTACCGATTCCAATATCTCGGGGAGGGCAAAATTCAGAGTATCGGCTACAGACACACCCTTTGCGAGCCGTTCGAAAATCTCCTTGTAATTACCGGTCTGAATGTCAGGATCCATCAGGTAAGCCGTGTACAGGTTGGCCAGGGGGCGCAAATTGGATGTAGCCTCCAGAACTTCATCCAAAACAGCTTTCTGACTGTCGGTGTCGTCCTGATCAATCTGGGTGATGGACGCAACACCCTGGGCCGCCTCCGTCAAGACAGACGAGAGATCGTTATAATCAAAGAGTAACCTTTGGAGGGGGGTCTTTTTCTTGCTGTCTTTCTTGCGCTCCGGGATGGAAGCAAGCTGATCGAGGGAACGAATACCGATTAGGCTGTTTCCACAGCGAACATGGTGATCCAGAAAGGTCAATTTATGTTCAATGGCAAAGCAGTTGAGCCAGAGCGAGAGCTTGGCCAGGTGTACAGCCAGCGGGTTGAGATCAATGCCGTAGATGCAATGCCGGGTGATACGCCGCCGCCAGTCGTTGGGACGACTGGTGATCGAAACCGTTATACCCTCGACATGGGGAACTTCTTCAAGCAGGGCGACGACCAGCCCGGCCATCTGGTTGGCAGCGTCTACAAGAAAATGACCGCTGCCCATTGCCGGATCGCAGACCTTGAAGTTTAGAATTTCCTCTTCGACAAAATGCTCGACCAGCGCCGCAGCCGATTGGGCTGCCCCACGGCGGGTGCCTACATCGTGTCCGTTGCTGGCCTGTTCGAGGAGCTCATTGAATCTCTGTCGGTAATTCTGCTCAAAGGTTTGGTAAAGAGGTTGAACGATGGTCTTTTCGTTGAGAAAGCGAACCAATGATTCAGGGGTATAATAGGAGCCGGATTGTTTGCGCTCCAATGCTGACTCTCCGAAATAGACATCTCCCTTCTTGATCAGCGTGTCGCCTATCCTTTTCGTTGTCTGGGAGGCCAATAGCATTTCTACGCCTTTCTTAGTGCGACGACGGATACGGTCGGCGTCGGCAAGCAGAACCGTGTATTCCAGGATGTTCTCGTAAAGCTCCCCGAGATGGCGAACCTCCAGGTCTTCGTACGGTATAACGTATTCTTCGTCCGGTTCGTTGTCGTAGGGCTCTACAAACGCCAGCAGGTACAGCGCACGGGACAGAAAATCGTTGCGCAGTTGATGTTGGCCCAGGAACCGCTCTTCTTCATCATCAAACAGACCACCGTTATAACCCATGATGCCGTATTCCGGGTCACCATCGTTTACAGCGTTTATCAAACCTTTCAGGTGTTGCCAAAGATCGTACTGGTCATTGTCGCGGCGTTCACTCCAGCGGAACTTGCGGGCTTCCTCGCAGATCGCCTGGATGGAGTGTCGCTGGTAGAGATCGGCTTTATCCGGATCTGAGGGCAGCAGCCTGCGAGCCTCGGCATAGAACATGAACAAACAGCGGTAGATCAGTTTGACGGCGCTTTCGAATATTTCCCCTCGCTCCTCTTCAGTGTATTCTTCGCCGCTCTTTTGGGTGTCAAAAATGAACCCGTTGCAAATGTACTGCAGCACCTCGTCCACTTGACCAAGAAACGGCGATTTTACCTCTTCATCAAGAACCTTTTCCGATTGTACACGATCGCTGTCAAGGCGGCACTTGTAGATTCCGGCTGATTTATACTGTTGCCCGCTCTCTTCGCCCTCAGTTTCTTCGGCTATGAAGGAATCCTTGTGAAAGAAGCGCTCAAAAAGGCCATATTCAGCCTCATCCGATCCTTCCAAAGCCTGCTCCAACGTAAGTTCTACATAATCTTCATATGGTCTGGAACTCTTAGTGGAGTATAGCCGCCAACTGGCACCGTCAGTCAGAATTCCCCAGTTGATTTTTCGTTCCTTAAGCTGCGCAAGAAGTTTGGCGGGATAGAAACTTCCGACTGATGTATTGTTAATGGCCGATCCGGGCGGAACGAGGTAGAGGATGCTGATGCAATCTGCGAATCCCCAATCTTCATAAAGCGGGTAAACACCTGGAGAGATTGGATTAACGGGAGGAACAAATTCAAGATAACTCAGCGCCTGTTTCAGAAAAGACTCCCACAGGGATTCTGCATCCTGAGTGTTACGAGTACGCCATGTCTGAGTCAATGTGGCCATACGGCCTAGGGCTGTGTCGTCGAGTTTGACACTCTTTTTCAAATCCTCAATAAAAAGCGAACTGAACAGGCCGTTATTTTTCATAGTGCTAGTGTCTCCTTTTGATCGACTACAAATGTGTACTGACGATAGCGTCGATACTCGCGGGTCGCGATGATCTTGTCGTATTGCAGAACAAAGACCAGGCATGGCTTTTGGTTCCAGGTCTCTACATGGCTGGCGAACTGTTCGACGATATTCGATTGGCCGGCCCAGGTTGCCTTGAGAAACTCCATTCCTGAAATAACCAATACAGGAGCTTGGCAATGGTTCTTCAAGAACTCAAAAAAGTTAGGGATCAGGAACTGACCAATCTTGCCGCCGAGGTTTTTGTCTTGAGTGAAAATTTCCAGAAGGTTAAGGTGCTCAGAGTTCGTCCTTTGAGCCAACTCCTCCGCCCATTCTTTTTGGCCTACATACTCATGGGTGAGGACAAAGCAAGCTCTTCCTCGGGGTCGTGAGGGCAAATCTCTCACAAGTTGAACTATGTTGATAGCATTACTCATTGAAAAAGGCCTCCAGGTAATGGTTTAGTATCAGCACGCGGCTCACGGTCTTCAAAATGTGCAGTAAGAAACTCGAGCGCTGAAAAGCCCGGCTTGAAACGAATTTGATCGAGATTATGTGTAGTCTCGTATCGCAGCCAACCACGGTCGTGAAGCCCTTCAATCTGCTGTCGGAACGAGGCGACATCAAGCCCGAAGACCACAGCTGGAGAACCTGGGGTTACAGCCATCTCGCTAACTTGGAAAAGATTTGTCTCTTTTATTGTACAGAAATCATAGATCATGGCACTGAGAATCAGAGGAGTGAATCCGGTATAGCGGCGACGGTAAAGCCGTTCATCAGATGACCGATGCATAAGTTCTAATTTACTGAAATTGCGTTCCATATAAGCATCGATTACAAAGCGAATCTCTTCGTAAAGCCCTTTGCCAATAGTTCGCTTGGAATATTTATCCGCCAAGTCTTTTCGCAGACGTTCGTTCCATTCCTCTTGTGTCATTATGGATTCTTCCACCAGCAGACGATTGAATATATCAAACCAGATTAGATTCCGAAAGGAGCCGGCACCAGCGTAGTGACACCATTCTAGAGAACCTCTCTTTTCAATAAAAATGTCTTGTTCGGCGATAAGCAATCCCACAGGAGTCAGTACCTGGCGACCTGGTGTGATTAAGCCCATCGCCGCTCCCATACTGACCAGGCTCTCAACCTGACGATCTGCCATTCCGGTATCTTCAAGCAATACCTTGCGACTAATCTTTTTTGCGTCTATATGCTCCAAGAGAAAATGAAGAATGCGAGCAAGTTGGTCAAATTCCAAAAGGTAGCCATTGCTAACTTGAAATTTCCGCCGAATGCTCTTGGTAGTTGCGATTTGTTTCTTTGAATATTGCGATGAATGCCGAGATGCTTGAGGTATATCGCCCTCATTCGAAACCATTGAAGTGCCATTCTGTGTTTCTGGTTGATTGTTCGAGACTGAAGGTTTATTTGACTCCATCTATAACTCTATTCTATGTGGGCCACATGTATTCTTCTTCCAATATCGGCATTAAAGTAAATATACTACATATTATGCAGTTGATTATTAGATAATTTATTCTTCCATAATAAAAGACTTCCAAAAGATTTGGGTGTGAATAAGAAAGCGGAATTTACAAGAATAGTTACTTAGAAAATTATGAAATTAACAAATTCGAGGAAGAATCCACACTAATAAATATCTTTATATTCTCGAATTGAATAGACCGCTTCATAAAAGCGTTATATAAGCGATTAGAGACGTTATTACCCCTAGGAGGTTTAAGGAGAAAGTGGACAGGAAGGCTTAATAAGGTGCTCAGAAGGGGTAATTCTGTTGAACAGATTGGTTAACAATAAATATCCCTGTCGCTACATTGCCTATTATATAATACAATGGCAATGAAGTTCGACTCCCCACAGATTTGGTTATATCCTGCAAGAGTATCATATTATGGATTCATCCAATATATCAGCAAGATTCACCTTATAGAAACACTAGGCCGTTCTCACGAAATCTTTATTGCCTGGGGCAACCATTTTATAGATACATACGACCGTGAAACTCGGTCGCCTTAATGGTCTTTACCTGGAATAATTCAAGTACATCATCCGACCTGTTATCCCCACTTAATCCAATATAGAAGCATAATAAGAAGAAAAACCATAAGGATGATCAGGGCCAGAATACTGTCAAGTCTCCACCGTAATCCCGAGGAGTTTCTTACAGGGTTCAGGTCATCAAAATCTTTATATCTATCATCCTTTATCAACGGTTCTTCAATCAGGTGAGGGCTCAGGAATGGCTCCTGCTTTTTATCGTCCCATTTGTCGTTATCAATATCGCTCATGAGGTGTCAACTTATAACGTAGGCAGTTCGTTCTGATTATTAAGTCTATGTCCCGCACACAAATGGTTAGCAAAAGGAAAATCCATACCAACTTTCCACCGCTAATACTTATCCAGCTTAATGGTGTGGAGCTTCCTAACCAACTTTCCACCGCTAATACTTATCCAGCTTAATGGTGTGGAGCTTCCTACAGTTGAGAACTAATATCGAAAACCGAGGCATAAAATTTAGTATTATTTGCTCATTTTATTGAAAATCATACTGGTCAATAAACGGTCTATCCGATACCCATCAAACTCCACGGAAATCTTCTTCTGATGACCAAACCACCAGCGTAACCAGTGATAGGGAATACCGCTTTTCCGCTCCAGGATCCTCATATCTGCAATCCCCCAAACAGTCCCACGGAACTTATTCTTATACACATAAATATATCGAGAAGTCAATCGCTCTGCCATAAGAGTGTTACTCTGTTGTCAGTACAGAGATAAGTGATTCAAAAATATTATACAAATATATGTTACTCTTGTGCAGTAGATCCTGGAGCCCTCAGAAACTATACACGTTTGTGTGCATATATATGCTACAACCCCACAAACAACCTTTTGTGTATAGCAGTGTGCTTTTTTTGGCATAATCTTGGACGGCGATCACGAAACGAAATCGGTTCTGTGGCCCCGCCCCCCCTGCGTTTGGCCGTCTGGGTCCCTTTCCAGGAGATCTCAAAAAACGGTGATTCTACCATTAGATAAAAGTAATAAGCGAATTATGGCCATCTGGATGTGATACCGGAGGGGTAGGGGAGAATCGAAACCCTCTGTATCCCTCTGCCAATATGGCTTACTGAACATAATAAAGATTATAAGACTTACGAGTTTGGCCTCGGAAACGTGGGGATTCAGATGTGAATTCTCTCGGATCCGCCCCCCCTGTGTGTACCACGACAGGTAAGGATAGCATGTTATAGCCTCTGGAAATGTGTTAATTTTGTTATCTAATCCCTTGTAATACCAATAACCATGCACAATCCTAAGCATATCTCCAGAAACATCCATCAATTTATTTTGCCTTCTGGTCCATCTATAGCCCATCAAGAGTTATTAAGATTGAGGCTTAAAAATTATAGGAGAGGTCTTTCTGAGGTGTTGGCATCACTCGAACATGAGTACGGGCAGTCACTCGGTGTGGTGTCGCACCTGTTCGCAGTGTGGAAAGTTGTAGCCGGCCGCAATGAGTCATTTTCCATGTATGTGCTACTTATGTGCTGCTGGTGGATCTCCTCAGGTAAGCAGACAATGATTAAACGCTCTGAGATTGTAAGATTAACGGGCCTGAGTGCATCCCAGTGTTCCTAGCACCTGCATGCAGCCCTGACAGCAGGTCATCTGGCCCACTATCGCAGCCGGCGGCATTACTACTTGACCACTGCAGGATCACGATACATTCAAAAGTTTTTTGAAAAGTGCTTCTCCGTGGTGTTGGATCTCTACGATGATAACCAATAAAAAGTCCCAAGTTATGGAGTTGTTGAGTCCACAACTCTGCCTGTTAACGATCATTATTACAGAAATTTATCGGAGAGGTAAATTGGAAGGGTATCCGATTTAGTATCACTTCAAAAAAATACATTTAGACCATTGTATCTATCTTTGTCAAATAAGGAAGGTTAATGGTGTAATACTTCATACCCTATCGGACACTTTTATGTTTGTCAGCAGTAATAATTAATGCAACCAATAATATAACATGATTCCTGAAAATGATCTGATAAGAACAACTGATTCCTTTTTCGAGTGCTATTGGAATCCTTCCAACGGAAAGCCACCCATCTGGTCTGAACATTGGAATTTTGAAGGTGAAATCCCAAATCAGACAACCAGGGGTTGTTACGCACTTTTCAAGAACAATGAAATCATCTATATCGGCGCAGGAATCGGTAAAAGCGCTGATAATTATCACGGTGCCGGCCTTGGAGACAGGTTAAAGCGTTACTGGAAAGTAAACAAGAGTGGTACTGGCAGTCAATATGCGGCAAGGGAAGGCTGGGGGGAGGTGACCAGCATCATTACCATCGGTTTTGAGGAGAAGCATTATCCACTTGCAGCAGCCCTGGAAGTCTACCTGATTAGAGCACTGGATCCGGAGATGAACATTCTGCATAAGAAAAGAAGTTAGCACTTGAAAAAACACAACTTATGGTTTCTGTATAATTACTTTTTAACCATTAAAGCGTTCTGACGATAAATAAATACGTAATGATAAAGGATGGTATAATTCATAAGAAGACATATAATAAGACAACCCCAAAGATTCTTTGGATCCTGAAAGAAGCTCATGATCCGGATAAAGGAGATTGGGATTTGCGCGAATTTCTACATGACCGGAACAGATATCTGTTGAACTATAAAAGCAAGAAGCCGGGAGGAAAAATTATTGCTCTGTGGCCTCGTACATGGGGTTTGGTGATAAAAGTCAGCTATGCCATTATCAATAATCTGAAATCTCTTGAAGAAATAAACCTGTCATTGAGAAGTTGTGCTTCCGTTCTGGATAGCATTGCTGTAATAAATATTAAAAAAGAATCAGGTGTTAACAGAGCTTCCCCAAAGGAACTTGATCATTTCATCCGTAAACCAGAAAACCAGAATGAAATTTACGATCAAATACAGGAAGAAATTAAACCTGACATTATTATCTGCGGAGGAACATATGATCTGATAAAAAAATACGGCATTGCAATTCCAACTGATTATCAAAAGGATTCAGACTGGGGAGGTTTATTCAACAAGCAGATGTGGATAGATGCTTATCACCCTAATCAAAGTACAATTACACATGAAAAATATTTTGAAAGAATAAATTCTGTAATCCTGCAAAATCCAAATTATGCTGAGTAAATCAAAATTCCTCAAGGGCTTACAATGTCCCAAACTACTCTATCTCTACTCATATCACAGAGATCTTCAGGACCCTGTGTCACCTTCTCAACAGGCCAGATTTTTCCGCGGAACCGAAGCTGGAATACTTGCCAGAGATCTATTCCCGGGAGGAAAAGCGATAATAGGTGAAGGTGATATTCCTAACCAAAATTTCGTTGATAAGACAAGAGATCTGATGGAATCCGGTACTCAGATCATCTATGAAGCCTGCTTCATTGAAGAAGATATTTTAGTGGCTGTGGATATCCTGGTAAAAGGTCAAAACGGATGGAATATATATGAAGTGAAATCAGCAACAGAGGTGAAAGATGATTATGTACCTGATGCTGCCATCCAGTATTATGTTTTGAAAAAAGCCAGACTGGAAATCGAAGATGTATTCCTGGTTCATATTAACAACAAGTATGAAAGAAACGGGGGTATTGATGTTTACCAATTATTTGTGTCAAAATCAGTTTTTGAACAGGTAAAAAACTATCAGGCCGGTATTCCCGGCAGGTTAAGTTCCTTAAAAAAAATCCTGCAAGCTGATAATCCTCCCCCGACGGATATTGGTATTTATTGCGAAAAACCACATGAGTGCGGGTTCATGGGAACCTGCTGGCAATCTGTTCCGGAAGTATCTGTATTTAACATCAGTAACCTGAACAAGAAAAAGAAATATGAAATGTATCATTCCGGAATCCGATCCCTTAACGATATCCCCAGCACCTATAACCTGGGACCCAATCAAAGACTGCAGGTTGATGCATGGTCGAATCAGAAGGAGATGATTGATAAGGATAAAATCAGGGAGAGTCTGTCAGCACTTGTATACCCACTTTACTTTGTCGATTTCGAGGGCCTCTACGACCAGGTAATTCCATTGTTTGACAAATCAGGGCCCTATGAGCAGATACCATTCCAATACTCACTGCATATTCTGCGAAAACCGGGCGGACTGACGGAGCATAAGGAATTCCTGGCGGATCCAGCCAGCGATCCACGTATTCCGTTCACAGAGAACCTGATCAGAGACCTTGAGCATTCCGGAAGCATTGTAGTATACAATAAGAATTATGAAAGTCCCCGTCTGAAAGAGATTGCTGCTCATTATCCCATGTATGCCCGGCAGATTAAAAAAATACGGGCACGTATTTTTGATCTGATGGATATATTTATGAAGAAATATTACTACTCCCCGAAATTGCTTGGCTCCTACACCATCAAGGATGTTTTACCCGTACTTGTTCCAGAACTGAGTTATAAGGAGCTTAATATCCGGGATGGTGGTACTGCCAGCAATACTTTTGCAGATATGGTCAACGACAGACCGATGGAAAAATCCTATGACGTTTTAAGAAAAGACCTTCTTGAATATTGCAGGCTGGATACATGGGCCATGGTAAAGATTTTTGAGGTAATAGAAAAAATGATATAACATGAAACAAACCGAGAGTAGCCAAGCCAGGGCAAAAAAATGGCCTTTCCCAAGTCATAAGCAATATCAGCGAAAACTCAGAAAGGCTGCAGTTGATTGGTTTCAATCCGAAAGGAAAGATGTTAATCCAAATGCCAAATACATATTAAAGGACCATAATAAATGGAAAGATAATATTATATGTGATGATGTATATAAATATATTCAGAAGGAGATTGCGAATAAGGAGGCAGGGGATAATTTCCCGATTCACAAATATGTGCATCACGGATTGAGCAGTCAGGCTATGGTATTCAATTTAATCGGACCTCTGATTCAAAGAAACGATCTGGCCCCATTATTGAATGTAATCAGGGAAAAAGGGATGGACTTACCGGATATTAATTATACCGGAATGTTTGAATATGAATGCCGGGAAGTATTCCAGGAATTAAGCAGCCAGCCTACGAGTATTGACCTTGTGCTTGCAGACAAGAGTCAACCATCAGCATGCCTGGACAAAGATGGCAAATCCGCAGGAAGGCATGGCAGGCCCATAATATTTATTGAAGCAAAATTAACTGAGGCCTCATTTGGACAGTGTTCGTTATTATCAAGTGGCAGTTGCATCGGTAAGAATCCTTTGAGCGATCTTAACGATTGTTATCTGAATTTCATAGGAAGAGAATACTGGGAGCAATTGAAAAAATCCGGATTTGACATTCTGATGAGCACTGAATCAGTTTGTGTGTTTGGATTATATTATCAATTCTTCCGGGAAGTTTTGTTCAGTCTTCATTTCGGAGGCTATTTCGTATTGCTGCATGATGCCCGGAGTCCAGTGTTTCGATCCCGGGTCAAAGGAAAGAAAATCGGCTATATGCCATTTCTTATGAATTTCATACCAGGGCAATACAGATCCCGGATAGCTGACATTTCCATTCAGGAGGTTGTGGAGGAGATTGAGAATGCCGGAGGGAATGAAAACTGGATTGTGAAGTTCAGGAAAAAGTATGGTCTAATCGAATTTTAAATTCACAATAATATATTAGCTGATAAATAAAACGACATGAGTACCAAAAATGAGAGCAAGCAAATACTTAAAGAATCTATGCTTTTCTGGTCACTGCTAAAAGCTAATGAAATCCGATATACTGATTTATTAAGTTTTCTTATTCAGGAACTTGAATATAATCCCTTCATACAAGGATTGCCGAAGCTATGCAAGACAGATTATAATACCCACCGAGAATACCTGAAGACTGATTTATGGATAGTTAAAAAAGATGGGGAGAAAAATAAAGGAAAACCGTATATACTGATTGAAAATAAGCTCAAATCCATTCCATATGATGATCAATTAAAGAAATACTCGAAGAAATTTGTTAAAGAATACTTCAGTTATTTTAAAAGGGAACTAAAGGAATCAATGAAAAATAAGGGGATGACATATTTCATGAAAAACAAACTCCCTTTGGAGGAAATCGAAGAGTTTAAGAAATCCTGTATGAAAGAATTGAAGTTCATTGTTCTCCTCCCATATGAAAACACAGTTCCTTCTAAAACTGTGAAGGTCAGTATTAATGATATTGAAAAAGACAATACCTATGAAATTTTGTGCAAATGGGAATACCAGTCATACGGATCTCTGGGGGATAAGATACTCCCAATCCTTGATAAGGCACAAATTAAAAAAACCTCGTATATGTATAAGTATTTCAATGATTTTGCAAATGTTTTGTGTGCTTATAAAGATGTTAAATATGCAGATGTTATTCCTGAGGCTTCAGCCATGATTAATGAAGTAATGACTCCCAGTACAATATTTAAAAATCTTGAATTAGAAATACTATATGACAAAATTATGGCATCCCATCTTGCAGGACTACTTAAGGATAGTCTGGGAAAGCCAGATTTCCAGAGTATTGCTCCGGAGGATTTAAATTCGGAGTGTGATGGATATATTGCTATTCACCACACATATACCACCTCCGCATTATTTGAAGTTGGGAAGAAACTGGGCAATGAACTGTTTTATTTAATTCAATATCAGGCCGGACAATTAAGAAAAGGATTAGTTGTAAAAACGAAAGGTTTTAAAGAATCGGATAAATTTAAAAAATTCATAGAAGCAAAGTGGGATAAGGATTTTTCAGACCAGGAATTAACAATTAAAAAGGAAACAGCAAAAAAATTTGACAAGAGATACCATTGGTTTGAAACAGGTGAGAAGAAGGAATATATATGGTATCTCACGATATATAAAATCATCCATAAGGATGTGAAAGATGACCTAACAGTTGAGAAATTAGTTGATATTATGGCAAGGCATATTAAAGAAGATATTTTTTAACAGCACCAATCGTCTTACATCCATCACACTATTCATCAGGTATAATTATCTTACCTTTTTGCTTTGCTGTATCTGCTCCCCCCGATCAAACCATCAATCAGGGAATTCAGATTCAGAATTTACTGTTGGTACATGATTCAGGCAGTCCATATCAGAATCCCTGTATCTCGGCAAACTAGAATTCCCCGTTATTTATCCAGGTGAACTTATACTCCTTTTTTAGCTCAATTAAAATTTCTTTCCCACCTATTGGAGTTGTTATTGTTATGTCCCGGACAGAGGTACCGTCAGAAATATCATAGGCCCAGCATTTAGCGTCTTTCCTTTTAGGGAAGATCAGTCTCTCAAGGTTATTCATCACCAGCTCCACACCCTCATCACAGATTGGTCGGTCAACATACTTCTCAAGCAATTCCAGATCAGCATAAACATCCTTCATGAAAATGTCTGTTGCCCCCCTTTTTCCTCCAGAAAACGCATACTCCCTGTAACACTTCATTTCCACTGCAATCGTGTATATCTTATCACCATCTGTTCCTTCGAGCAGCAGGTCAATCTCCCTGCTGGAGTGATCAAGCCTGACACTATGTTCCAGCAATATCCGGAAATTGTCATTTTCTCTGAACCTCATGAGAGGTATCAGACTGTTTAGTATGTAGGCATACTGCAGCTGCATGGAGGCCTCCTTTGAAATTTCAATCAGCCCTGATCCGACTTTTGCCTGAAATATACTCCAGGCAACGGAAATCATGCTTCTTAATCTGTTTTTGAGTTCAGGTGAAGTAAGATGATTCTGGTTTATTGAGTTGTTCATGGCCAAAAGTTTTTGTCAACTTATCTAAATTAGGTAATTTCATTAAGAAATGTCAGGCCTGTCAGCACAGCTCTTCCGGTTAACGTGCCGGTGTGCTGTCATCTGAAGTATAATTAATTACCGGAAATGGTAGATGTCCACAACAAAGAAACCCGAAGTTATAATATGTCAAGGACTAAAGGGAAAAATACTGGTCCTGAGATTATTGTCAGGTTTATTAAGGATCTTGAGACTTTAAATAAAGACCAATTATTAATCATATAGTTCTTCAGTTATGGATAATAAAAGTGTGTTAATGAATTCGAGAGTATATCTTTCAGGACCGATGGATTTTGTCGCTTCAAGGCAGAATGAAAAAGACTTTGGCTGGAGGAGTAAAATAAAAAGCTATTTGAAATCAAAAGGAGTAATTGTATTTGATCCGTGGGAGAAACCAGAAGTTGTTGGCATCCATGAGTATGGAAAAGAAGATGCCACAACACTTGAAATTAGAAAAGAATGGAGTTTTGGTAACGATGACGCGAGTAGTGAGGCTCGTGCAAATTGCGCAGATCAATTTAGTAAAACAGTTCACATTGATCTTAGAATGGTCGATATTAGTGATTTTATAATTGCTTTTTGTCCCACCAATATATATAGTGTAGGAACTGTTCATGAAATTGTCGTTGCCAGGCAACAAAGTAAACCAGTGCTATTTGTGAGTCCTCCGGTTGTATTTCCAACTTATAAAGAATTCATAGAGAAGACTTCGAATGATGTAGAATTGAAAGAATTAATTGTTGATTTAGAAAGCGAGATACCAATAAAACAAAATGAGAAAGGTATCCCAAGCCTATGGTATATGTCAGTAGTTGGAAGTGATAATTTCTTTGATGGTTTTGGATTTAACCTACCAGCATTTAGGGATCGCTTTAATCAGGGCTCGCCAACATTTCTGGATAAGCTCGAAATAGAACATCCCCCCAATAGACCATTAATTGAATTCTTAGAACAATTATCAGATGGAATAATGCCACAAAAATGGAATAATATCTCAAAAAGATATGAGATTGATGAAGACTGGTTGATTATGGCAAATTTATAGTTCAGGCTTAGGCTGAATTAGACTTTAATTCGGAACTCAACAACAGGCTATGACTGATATAAAACATGTAATTTCGAAAATTGAAGAATACTTACAATCTCGAGATCAAATAATATCAACAGACCAGAATAGAGAGTACTATTCTCTACTGCGTCAGTATATTAATTGGTATCAAGAATTTAATTCAAGTTCAGATCAAAAAAGTATCATTCCTCAAGAAACTAATGCTCAAAGACTAGAAGAAATTGCAAAACATGCTATCCTTGATCTCGGAGGCGTGTCTGAGCCTTGTGTGGAATCTTTAAAGGATTATAGATCTAATCTTTATGGACCATATCTTGGAATTAGTGATGAAGGTAGTGCTGTAAATACTATTGTTCGTGCTGCCCTTGATTCTCCGAAGGTTCAATATATTGACGAATTATCCCCCATAAATATCGGTGTTGCCCATGATGCGGAAATTCTAGCTTCAACAGGAGAAGCTGTGGTCGGCCCTGAGGAATACTCCGTGATCAGATCCGGAACACTTGGTAGAATACTGACATCCACGAACGTAGGAGCCAGAGTGAACCTTAAGTATTATAAAAGCTACCCAATTATATCAATTAATAATTTTAAGGATCCCAATGTCCTTAAGAATACCCTAGCTAAGATCCGGGAAAAAGTAAAACCCTTCTGGATTACTCCCAACAAGATCCCGCGACCTTTTAAAATCCTGATCAGTTTCAAACAAGGAATCCCTTTTGCATACAGGAAAGTAATTCTTGAAGCTTTATTAAATAAGATGAATGATGGATCAATTTGCGATCCGAAATATCATTCAATTGGATTAATAGCATTTGTTAGGGGAAGTTCCCCTGGTGTGAACTCTGCTAAAAGGTATATTGATTTGGCAGTTGAGGCTGGATTAAGTGAACTTACTATATCAGGAAACTTTAGAAAACAGGCAGAAGACAGAATATCCTTACCTGGTCTATTAAATTATTTCTCGGAAGTCCATTCACTGGAAATATTATCATATGAAAAAAAAAAGGGGATAAGGATTTCCATCAGGAATCAAATTGACCCGGATACAGTTGCCCGTCACTTATGGTGTGGATTACAGATTGCAAAATCTATGGGATTTGAACTAGGGAAATATGGAATGATCCCCCTTACAATTGAAGAAAGCGATATTGTAATGGGTAAAATTCAATCTTGGTTTCCAAATTGGACTGCAGCCCCAGTTTTATATATTGATTATCCTATCGTATCAATTGATACTGTCTATTATAAGGATACCTTGATTGATGGAGTTATTAAATGGCTTACAATAGCTCATAATCACAAAATTCCGGTAGTATTAATTGATACAGTTGAAAAGGCTAGAGGAAATCGATTATTAAAATCTAATGATGAGGATAGTATAGGAGTATTTACGTTAAAAGAATTAATTGAAATTCAGGATATTGCCAAAAGAATGAATATTAATGTACTTTGGGCCGGGGGCATAACTATAGATCAAGTTTTTGAGTTTGGGAAAATGAAGTCATTTGGAGTCTATGTGACTAGTTCTGCATCTGAAGAACAAGCAATAACACCAAAATACTTCTATGAACCAATGGCCGCTGTTAAGGAGCCAACCTATGAAGGTATTACCAGTGTAAAACTTCTTCTGGAGGCAGGATTCTTATATAGTAAAATCAACAAATCAGAATATGCATTCTTAAAAAATCAGATTCACAAAGATGCGTTATCTTTTCAAGAAATTCATGATAATCTTGAAGATCAAGCTGAGTATAAATCTCGCAAATCGAAGTTGCATCAAACTTTATCTAAAGGATGGAAGGTACTATTATAAAAAAGCCCATAAATGATGCAAATCCTGAACTAGGCTTCAAATCTACGTAATACAGTAATATTTATTAGGGGTGCTTTCGGATGAAAATCTACATCTTCACCTTCACCTGGAAACTGGAACTAACATCCTTTACAAACGCTTCGAATCGCTCTGTAGTGACTTTTGTTGATCGCAGTGGTCTTAGAACTGATTCAATGGGAACACATGCTTTGATGGCAGCCATAACTCCAGTTGCTTCCAGGTAATTGTCTACATAAATTAACTGATTGTGACCCCAGGGAAGCATACTAAGATCATTGCTCATCACGTTGATGTTACCCCGTACTGCAATTACAGGAATGCCTTGTTCAAGTGCTGCCAAAGTTGGCAAACCAATACATTTATCTGGAATAACAACACAAGAGACATCTTCTGCGGTTAAAACACTTTGACCTTTCATTGTCTCCTCATCTGTAATAATCTTTGGACTGCGCTTTAATCCTTTTAGGATGCATTGTAAAAATGTTAAGGATATTGCTTCCGCTGCCATCCTTGAATCCACTATTCCCGGATCCATGTTGGATATCTGCTCGGTTTCAAACATTGGTGAATGTGCAGATGGTACGTTATATAAATGAGAAATAACATGAGTAAGCATAGCCTCCACTCCCCCCCAGGGATTTAACATCGATCCTTCTTGGCGAAAGTATTCCATATGATATTCAAAAGGAACTTTGATTACTGATGACAAGGCTATAGCATCAAATTGATCCTTCTTGGTATCCAATAATTTAAAAAGATTTTCTATTCCATCAATATTACCAACAGCCATACCAGATGAAGAATATTCCGCCCTCAAAATGATTGGTGGATTTAATTTTACCACTTCTGGACAGTCCAGACCATATGACGCTCTGGCCGCATTGACAGAGTTAATAGCTGCATTCACAAACAACTCTTTCTCATGGTCATCAATGACCATGAGAATACGATTACTTCTCACCTTTTGGAGACCAACTGTACCCATGAGCAATCGTGATAATACACTACCCTCAATATAGAGTGTATTATCAGTCATTTCATTGATATCGGATGCATTGACCACATTTGGATGAGTGATGAGGTTATCACATACTGTGGCCATCAATCGAGAAACCGGTCCTGCATCCCCTGCGTGGCCCCCGATCTCCGAGCCAATTCCTGTAGGAACTATAAGAGCCGCATTGAAGTCTCCCGTGTTCTCAACCTTACGCTGCCGGTAACGGAAGATAGATTCAATTCTATTCTCATTTAAAGTAGGATTGCTAAGTAGTGCTCCGATTTCACAGTGATATAATTTATTATCGGTTTTAGTTACCGCAAAACGTATGGGAATTCCATCTACTTTACGGTCTTCATCAACAAAGTGGGCTAGGTAATGTAATAGGCTTTTATGTCCTTTTATGATAGGTATTTTAACTTCTTGCTCCTTCATTTATATTCTTTCTATTACATGCGAATTTACTATTTTTCCCTCAAACCATTTTGACGTGAAATCTGCAGCGACTTCCGGATCAAAATCCTTGCAGGAAAAAATATTGACATATACTGCGCCCAATAAGTCCAAGGTATGAATCACTATAGTACTTGTTAAAATAAATTGTACAGCTGATGTTCCCTTTAAATGAGGTTCCGACTGCTGTTCATCTTCAGGAATACCATAATCATCCCACCAAGATAATTTTGCTTTCTCCATTTTAATGAGAATGCATAATTCCTGAAAATATTGTTTAATGCTTTGACGATTAAAAGTTGAAGAATTACATTCGTGAATATCCATTATTAATTCTTTCCCGTATTTTTCCATTCTCTTACTTGGTTATTAATCATTGAAAACAAAATCTCCTAATCCCATACCTCTAAAGTATGCTCGATGAAATCCAGAAAACTTCTTGCATGGATATGTCAATTTCCTAATCTTATCATTTTGCTTAACAAGCATAGTTTGGTTATTGGTTCTTTGAAAATGTATTGTTGCATGGGCAACATCCTCAAGCATTGTAAGATGTTCAGCTCTTTCTTCCATTAAATCTAAATCATTTAGACCAAATATTACAATGTTTTGATATCCACGATTTTCATGGTCAAGTCCAACTGCAAGAACATATTTATAATAACTCTTTTGCCAATCAAATCCAATAAATTGTTCTGGATTTTCAGACTCAGGATTAATTAATACAGCTTCTTCTACATTCAATGAATCTGATTCCTCTCTTGCTCGGATTCCATTTACAGGAAAGTGATTTTTTTTGTATTGCTGATTACATACTTTACAGGCGTAGAATATATTAGACCATTCGTATGCAAGCCACCAATATCCCCAATGATTTCTATCTTCGGTTATTTCAAGTTTTGGCCTAAAGTGCTCTCCATCAAACTCTCTTTTTTTAGCACGTTTTCTTTCACAATAACAACATTTCTTCTTTTGACTATTAAATAATGCATCCCTAACTTCATCGGTTTTCCAAATCTTATCATCAATATCACTATTATTCGGTTTAATCCCATCCGCCACTTTTAATCGAAGCGCATTTTTAAGATCAATTACTCTCTGTGTTTGAAAAGTGTTTAAATTATCAGGTCGATTTTTTATTTGGATCATTCTGAATTTCTGTTAGTAGTTGCCGTACTTCATTATGAATACGTAGATTTTCTAATGAGTCATAGACATCAGGAAGCTCCTGAATTTTTTCCTTGAGCTTTTTAAATTCTATATTCTCCTTTCGTGATAGTTTTGGTTTAGTAACTAATCGTTGAAATTCTAATATCATATCTCCAGTTATTCCACTTCTAGCTATCGGAAGATCAAAGGCCTCCCGAGTAAGGATTTGGTCAACTCGTAATCCTTTATACTCATTTGGATGTCTAACCTTTTTGATAGCTTCGTTTTTATCTTTAGTATTTAGATCTAACTCAATTATCATTGAATTATCAATATCAGTAGTACCCAAAGCAATTATTGGAGAATGTGATGTACAAATAAATTGTATTTGAGAAAACGATTCTTGAAGTTTATTAACAATTTTCCTTTGCCATTTAGGATGTAAATGTTCCTCTATTGCATCAACTAAAACGATACCTCGAATATTATTCTGTTTCTCTCTAGCATTATAACTGATTGCCCAGCCTAAAAAATCAGTAAGCCATTGAAATGTCGATTTAATTCCATCGGCCATATCTCTCAATGAGATTTCCTTGTATTGATTCCCGCGTTTAATTTTAATATCATCTTCACCAGGTATTATTTTTGCATCTTTCGGTAAGTTTAATATTGATTTGAGAATGTTAAATATATCATTCAAGGAAATAATACTTTTAGACTCTTTTATGCGTCTTAAAACTAATTCTGGATTTTGTAATCCTTCTGCATAATTAAACAAATTATAAACTGCACTAATTGGAGCATAGCCTGATATATCACCTGCGCCCGACGAACCTCTACCAATACCATAAGCACAAATAAATATATCCTCCCAAGGAAATTTGGACGGCTGGACCTCCTGTCTTAGATTCTCAAATGAAAATTTTTCAGATCCCTTCTTAGTTATGTTTGTTTTAATAACGCCGCATTCTACTGCATTTTCGTCACAGAATGTAATCTCAATTTTAGCGGAATTTTCACCATGTCGAATATATCCTTCTTGAGACTCTCTAAGAAGACCTGCCGCACTTGACTCATCACATATGCCAAGTGCAATACTTCTGAGTAAAGTAGTCTTTCCTGTTGCATTATCACCTAATATTGTACTCCATATAATTGGATTAGAATCTCTTATAAACTCAAGTGATAACTCTTTAAAACATCTTATATTCTCAAGATAGATTCTAGAAATATACATTTTCAATTAATTATGAACCTAATATAAAAGTTACCTTCTATATTATCCACGAAGGCATTTGTACTAAAGTAGTCAATTCTATTTTTTTATCAAAGATCATCAGTAGTCGTTCTCTAAACCAATCTTACTTTCTATGCTATTATCTTACCGATAATCTACCGATAGTGCAAGAATCTTTCTTTATTATTTGTTATCTACGAAAACATAATTTAAGTTCCGGGTTCGTATTTGTTGTTATTAAATCAAAATAGTATGACCATTTCCTGCATTATTTTAGATCATTAAAAAGCTGTATTTAAATATTCGAATTAATTTACTTAAACGACCCTTATCAGGATACCTGATCCGATAGATTATAATTTAATTCCTGATTAACAATGTTTTCCTATAATGGGTTCGACTCCCCGCAGGCATTTTTAATCGTTTATAATTGGATTTCATGAGATTATAATTGATTTTAAACGTTTTCAATCGTTTCTTACCTTCCCCATTTTCTCCATCTCCTTCACAATTGTCGATGTAAGCATTTTAGCATAGATCTGGGTAGTTTGGATGTCGGTGTGGCCCATGAGCTTTTGGACTACTTCGATGGGGATGCCCCGGTTTAATGCCTGGGTGGCAAAGGTGTGGCGGGCTACATGGTGGGTGATGGTTTTTTTGACTCCGGCAATATCTGCCAGGACCTTTAAATATGAATTCATTTTTTGATTTGAGATCCTAGGCAATACAAATCCTAAGACTTCCCTGTCAGGATGATCATTGTATTTTTCGATTATTGTCTGAACCTCATTGATCAAAGGCACCTGGACATAATCATCCGTTTTATGCATCATTATTGATATGAATTTGATCCCCTGGTCATCTTCAATAATGTCGTCCATTTTTAGACTTAATGCATCATTGAATCTCAACCCGGTAAAACAAGAAAATAAAAAGAAATCCCGTATTTTATCGATCGAGGGATTATCACTCAGATCACGCTTTTTAATTTGATTTAGTTCATCTGAAGTTAGAAAATCTCGTCTTGTTTTTTTGTGTTTGAGCTTGAACTTAGAATACGGACTTTTTGCCAGGAGATCCTCATTGATGGCTTTATTCAATATAGTTCGAAGGCGGGAGTGATGCTTATTAATGGTGTTTCTTTCAATATTTCTATTATGAGGATCTTTGTATCCATTGAGCATATAACTATCAAGCTCCTGGAGAAAATCAAAATTGACTTCCGAAAGCAGTAAGTCATGCTTTTTCATGAGGTCATTAATAAATTGCTTAAGGATCTTTAAAGTGGCCCCGTACTGACTGAGTGTTACTTTTGAATGTTCCCCTTTGGTTTTAATGTATTTTATGTGCTCTGAAAAATAGGTGATAACATAGGTCCTGGTAGATCTACTGCCTTTATAATAATCAATTATATTTGAAGCTGTCATAGAAATCTGGCTATCTAGCAGGCTTCTTCTTACCCTGTAAATCTTATTCTCAATTTCGGCCAGTTCGGCATTTATTTCTGGATCATCTGTCATTCTTTTTTCATCATTCCAGGCTTCTGGTGAAACAGCAAAACCTGTATAAAATTCAGATTTTGCACGATCTATGGTGATTCTACAGTATATTTTAAACTTTTCACCTGACTTTTTTTGTCTGTTATGATAAAACCTTATGGATAAATTATTTGGCATAGGTGAAACATACTATTTCCGGTGAAACATTGGTGAAACAAATATAGGAAAAATATGAAGGTTTGCAAAGAGTTAAAAAAAGAAAAGCCCTCGAAATGAGGGCTTTAGAATTTTTACGAATCTTTTTGAAGCAATTTTGCAGTCCGTAGGGGAATCGAACCTATGTTACAATTCAATTGAAAATCAACGCTTTAATTTTAAACAATTACACCCGGTACAAAACGGGTATAAAAAGCCCCTGATTTCGGGTCAGGGGCCTTTTCAAGAAATGATTGTTTAACTTAAAAGCAAGGGTGGAAAATCAACAATACAAAAATACCTGATTTCCCCGTGATAATTTGCTTTCGTAGATAACTGAGAAATAACTTACAGCTTCAATGATTCCTTGACCTGCTTTACATAATTTTCAAGGACTTCGATTATCCGTTTCCTTTCTTCTTTGGTTAACGTACCTCGTTCACCTTTCTGCTCCAATCTGCGGCGGAGCGAATTACGTTCCGTGTCCGTCCATACCTGATAGGCCAGCCCAGACTTGTTCAGGATCGGATTGTCCAGCCAGGGATTGAGCAATAAGAATATTTTCTCTGCCTGTGATTGTGTAAAATAGAACCGCCTTGTCCCGGCCTGTTCTGAATGATAAAACTCGATACAATAAAAGTCCGGTTCCATCTTGTCCACAAATCCCCGGCACTTGTCCCATTGACCTTGATAGACTCGATCTTTGACTTTGACCGGCTTCATGGTTTTCGAATATTGCCAGCCGTAGATCTTCTTTGCCTGTTTTGGATAAAATGTTGTGTCGCGCATAACGAAAAGTTAAATATGAAATAAGAGAGTTACAATCTATTAAGAGAGTATACTACTACTCTTTAGTTTCCTTTAGTTTAATTTAGTTTAGTTTGTGGGCTGAATGTTTCTGAATGTTTCTTTAAATAACTTTCATCCTGCTGAATTCAGATAACATCCTGATTCCCAATTAACAAAGAACCTCAATTTTTTGCTGTTCTATGATATTTTTCAGCCACATTTCTGCGAAATCATTATGTTCCATTTGCAGAACTTTATTGTATCGCCAGCCTTCTTTTTTTGTTTAATGATTTCATGTTCGTGATTTTTGGTTGTTATGAAGTTCAAATATACCTTTATGTATATTCATCGGCAAGGTAAATTGTAAAAGATTTATACTATAATGTATATTTTATTATAATTTGAACTGGTTAACAATAAACAAAAAACCCGACCATTTCTGACCGGGCTTCAACTTTCAACAATGTCCTCACTTCATTATCATATCCGCTTTATTCTCGCCTAATTGTTGTGTGCTCGTCGTTATTCATTATCAAGCAGTTAAGTATCATTTTACTACTAAGTTAAATTTTTGTTTTTTAGGTTCGGTTTTCTTTTGTGTGTCGGAGAGGGACGGGCCGGAAGGCTCTTTTGGCATTTTTGGTTTGTGAGTTAGTTTTTGTGAATGCCAAATGTGCCTTGCAGCGAAGAGACGGATGTAGAACGAGATGGAACACTCTTGCTTTATGCGTCGTGCTTAATAATATTAATTTTATTAGAAATAGAAAACATTTTTTCAGGTTAGAAAATTGTTTGTCGGCAGTTTAGAGTGCAACGTTTAAGGCATAAAGCTCTCTGAGGAGACAATTCATTGACCCAGAGTCTTTAGATTTATTCAATTTTGCATTAATATATGTTATATCAAAGTATTTAAAAATCTACCAGTGATAATTTATTCAATCATGAGGTTGGAACAATCCATAGCTACCCAGGTAGAAAACACTTCATTATGTTCACGCATTTTTAACGGTTATTTTATTTTCTTGAATTAATCACTGATAATTTCTGGAGCCCTTTAATCTTGAGTTCCATTTTTCTTTGAATCCGGTTGCTAATTTTTATCTCATTACTTCGGATATATACCTTCTGTATCAAGGCAACTTCTGAACTTGTTAGTGATTCACCATTCGCGTATTTATTCATTGCAATGAGATAGCTGTTATAGATTTCAGGAAGAAATTTTTCAACGCTTTTATCATTAATCTGTCTCACATATTTATAATTCACCTTATTCAGTTTATTCATCTCTTGATCCAATACTTCAATGTTTTCTATTTTTCCGGGAACTATTCCTGATGCAGCTAACTGATAAGCTGCTATAAAATCGACAGTAAACAGTGGCATAACTTGTTGAATATTATTTGGATTGGTTTTATTCTCAAAATTCAAGTCCACCACATCAATTAAAACTTCGCCGATATCAGTTTCTGCTACAGCAGCAAAATAAAAGTGAATCGGGTCAATAAATTCAGTATAAAATTGTTTCCAGTTAATTGCAATGCTTCTGTTCTCTCTATTATAACTCAAATCAAAAAACTCATTAGAAAATGAATGTGAAATTAATATAGATTCTTCATCGAACCATTCTTCCAATTCAGCTGGAGGCAAGGGATATGGTCCAGCAAAATCACGATCAATTATTTCCAACGTAGTATCAATTGAAGAAACCATGTAACCTTTAATGATGTATTCTTTTTCTATTTCAGAGCTTACCCCATTTATCCAATACCACCTCAGGTCTTTTTCAAGGTTAACATTTTCCAATAAAGTAATTTTAGCAGTCAGACTATCCTTTATTCTTATTGTTTGAACCACAAGATCATTTGAGTGCGTTGATGTTTCAGCTTTATTCTTAATACGGCATTTTGAAGGATTAATATAAAACTCAACATCCTTTTCGGTAAATAAAGCATATTCATTACAATGACTAATTCTATCCGGAGCAATAACCAGACAATAGTCGTCTTTATATGAAGAAGCGTTATTCGTTCCAGAAATTTTCATGCGCCAAACTGTATCTGCAATAGAATTAATCGGTGCATATCTGAGAGTAATGTTAGTAGGCGCCGTTTTATTCAATATTCCTGCATATAAGATTTCATCTGTTCGGCTTCTATAAATTTTATATTGAAGAGTTGAAGATTTCATTAACTCCAATGCATTTGCAAAAAGAGAGCTTTCATTAAGCTGAACTCCGTTATAAAATAAATCTAAATCAATTTCCATATGCCTTCCTGATTCATCTGTGATTATTTTCGGAGTTATATTAAAAGGAAACTTAAATGATGTATATTGAAAAAATGAATGTAATACCCCGGTTTCAGGATTCATTTGAACATCCCTAAAAATGCTTGAGCGGAATGGGCTGGATAATAGATTGGTTGTAATATTCGCTTTGTATGAAGTTCTTGATTCCAATAAAGCTGTATATTCATAAAAAGTATGATTTAATGTTGCATGTTCTATCGCATAATCATTAGCTAATGGAATTTCTCTTGTGATATCTATGGGATAGGATGTGACATTAAGGCGGGAGGTTGTGCCGAGATAAACATTGCTTATGTCCTGTCCAACAAACCAATAAAAACTTTTGCCATAAATATATGATGGACTAATATTTATCGGTTTTATTATTTCCTGGATGGGATGAATCTCTGTTTTGTAATCATGTCCGTCATCTTCAACCCAAAAACCGGAAATCCAGATTTTATCATCTTTTGCGAGGATGTTTGCTACCGATTTATTAAAATATATATGACTAACTACCATACCACTACTGTTTCTTACATGCATAAAATAAGAATAATCATGTTTAATTTCACATTCTATTACAGGGTACTCTATATCCTCAATTTCTCCATTCAGTACATTACGTCTGTTTCTTAAACACCATGCGTATGCAGCATCAGGCTTAACTAAGACATTTAAATCATCATCCTGGAAGGTGCCGGTATTATATTCGTCGAACTTAACTACACCCTTAATTGAGATAAATCTTCTGCTGGGGTCTATCCAGAACCATTCTTGAATACCTCCCCAGTCGCTACCTGCAATATCTGGTTCTCCTGACAATAAATCTTCATAATTACCTCCTTCAATATTGTATTGAACATAAGAGCCATAATTCATAGTAGACTGACCGTTAATTTCTACTATGATTAAAAAGAATAATAAAATGAACGGAATCCATTCCTTACTCAAGTAAAAGTTGAATGGCATATTGAATAATCGTTCCCCTTCAACAGAGAAGATATTTAGAGTACAAACAGCATAATTTAAGCGTGATTATTTGTTCATTTATTGTTCGATAAAATAAAAATTCCCCTGTAAGCGTTGATATACAAGGGAATTTTTTCATCATTTGTCGGGATGGAGAGATTCGAACTCCCGGCCCCGTACTCCCAAAGCATTTACATATTACGTCAGCCAGAAATAAGATCAAAAAAACGTCCGTTTATTTGATCGGACAGTTACCTAAAAAAAACGGACGAAAATTAAAAGTCCTAATTTTCCCAGGATGGTAACTATATTAACAAATCTTTCATTGTTGACATTAAAAAATCCGACAAATTGCCTGGGCTTAACTTATTGACATTCTAATATTAAATCCCTAATTTTATTATATCTCAACTCTCATCCCATTTCCAATTTCAAGTTTCCCCAATTCCTAAACCTAAAATTCATTAAACATGAAAAAGATCATCTTTTCGTTTTTAGCTCTAATGTTAATTGCTGGCAGTATTTGCTGTCAGGAAAAAATTGACATAGAAAAAGAAAAGGAAGCTATTAAACAAGTTGTTCAAGCTCAATTAGATGCTATTAAAGCTGCTAGCTATGATGGTGAAGCTGCATTATGGGCACAAAGACCTTACATTGTCAGAAAAGATATTGTTGGCTGGGATTCTGTCAGTGTTTTTTATCAGGAAATGTTTAA
>SDBS01000533.1_pt1 | contig 37166 bp, 30 predicted proteins | sample 2277091 | NCBI WGS metagenome assembly SDBS01 (sample SAMN10404972, study PRJNA504765) | marine sediment metagenome | isolation source: marine sediment core GS10_PC15, 163 cmbsf | place: Arctic Ocean: Southern Knipovich Ridge | collected 2010
TGTTGAAAGTTCGTCGCCGCGACGCGCTTAAATTCGGCGTGCTGTACCGTGACCTGGAGGGGTTGGCCGATTGCACGCTGACTTTGGCCGGCGTCAAAATCGGCGCTTTGCTCAAAGAGATGGAAGGCGGCTGGACCAAGATCTCTCTGCGTTCGACCGGCCGGTTATCGATTGTCCCCATGGCCAAGCACTTCTCCGGTGGCGGCCATCCTAATGCCGCGGGTTGTCAGATCGAAAAGCCGCTTAATCAAGCGGTGGAAGAATTGGCCGACGTCGCAGTCAGGTATTTGCAAAATGGAAAGTTGTGGAATTCTTCCCGTGCATAAGCCGGTAGGCCCGACTTCACATGACATCGTCGCTCGCGCACGCCGCCTGTTTGACACGCGTCGGGTCGGTCATACCGGGACTTTGGATCCCCTGGCCGCGGGGTTGATGTTATTATGCCTGGGCAAAGCGACCAAAGTGGCCCGCTATCTCATCACAATGCCCAAAACTTATCGCGCGACGATTCGTCTGGGGCAGCGGACGACCACCGGCGATGCGGAGGGCGCAATCGTCGATTCGTGCGACACCGGGGAAATCACGCGCGCGCAGATCGAAAAGGCCCTTGCCTGTTTCCGGGGCGTAATCAAGCAGAAGGTACCGCCGCATTCGGCGGTAAAAGTGCGGGGACGACGTTTGTACGCTTACGCGCGCAAGGGGCATGAAGTGCCGGAGGTTATCCGTGAAGTTGAGTTTTTTAATATTACTTTGGAATCATATACCGACCCGGACCTGATTGTTACGGTATGTTGTTCGGGCGGCACATATATTCGGGCATTGGCCGGTGATATCGGCGACCGCCTCGGTTGCGGCGGCTCGCTGATTTCGTTGACGCGCACGAAAATAGGCGACCACGATTATTCGCAAGCCGAAGACTTGGACGAGCTGGCCAAAATGCCCTCGCTGGAGGAGCGGGTCGGGCGGTTGCGGCCGATTGAGGAGTTTTTGCCGTTTCCCATCGTGGTAATCGGCGGCGACAGATTGGCCGATGTGCGCAATGGACGGCGGTTCCCACCGGGTGCGGTCGATGAGTTCTCCCGCCGATTCGGCAAGGGAGAAATATTGCTTTTTTATGATCTTGAACGTCGAGTCCTCGCGGTGGCGGTGGCCGAGCGCGATTCAAACGAGTTGGCCGATCATCCGGGGACGGACTGGTTCCGGTATGAACGAGTCCTGGTATAAACGAGGCATAACCGGTGCAGAATAACAACGATCGAAAAAACGGCACCATAGTCGTCATCGGTTCGTTCGATGGCGTGCATCGGGGCCACAATGCCATTTTTCAGGCGGCTCGTTCGGCGGCCGATGCCACCGGCTGCAAGTGTATCTGCCTTACGTTTTATCCGCACCCGAAAAGAATCGTCGATCCCGATGCCGCACCGCGTCAGTTGACGATGCCCGATGAAAAGGAATACCTCGCCTACGCGCGAGGGATTGACGAAGTAATAACCATAGAATTCAATCGGGAGTTGGCGGAAACCTCCGCCGAGGAGTTTGCGGAAAAAATATTAGTTGAACGGCTGAGGGCGCGGCACCTGGTTATCGGATATGATTTCGGTTTCGGCAAGGGCCGACGGGGTAATGGTGTATTCCTGACGGAATGGGGTCGTGATCGGGGCATAACGGTGACTGTCGTCAACCCCATTAAAATCAAGGGTAAATCCATATCGTCGTCCCGAATCCGCCGGCTGGTGAATGCCGGTCGGTTCGAGGAGGCACTCGTACTTCTGGGACATCATTACACCGTATTCGGCCAGGTCGCCGCTGGTGAGGGTCGCGGTCGAGATCTGGGATATCCGACCATGAACATTACGGCCTCCGATGACAAGCTCTTGCCGCCAATCGGCGTGTACGCAGCGCGGATCGAAATCGCCCGGCAGCGGTATGGAGCCATGGCGTATATTGGAACCAAACCGACCTTCGGCCAGTACCCCGTGGGCGTGGAAATTAATGTATTTGATTACCCCGGTGGTGATCCTGACGGTCCGATCCGCGCCTGGTTTACTCATTGGGTGCGGCCCGATCAGAAGTTTAATTCGAAGACGGAGTTGAAAAAACAACTGGCCCGGGATGAAATGTATGTCCGGGGGCTATTGAAAAACATGAAATAGGGAGTTGAGTATCGTGACCCTTTCCACCGAAAGAAAACAGGAAATCCTGCAGGCCTATCAACTGCATGAAAAAGACACCGGGTCACCGGAAGTGCAGGTGTCGCTGCTGTCGGCCCGGATCGCCTACATGACCGAGCATCTTTCCCGCCATAAGAAAGATTATCATTCACGGTATGGTTTGATGAAGATGGTCGGCCAGCGCAAGCGGTTGTTGGATTACCTGCGAAAGAAAGATGTTGACGCCTACCGGCAACTGATTGAAAACTTGAATCTGCGCCGGTAGTGTTTGGTGGTGAATTTACCCTCGCCCCGGAAGGTGTGAGTTGATCGCGGGTCATGTGGGCCCGCCTCCTTGCGCCGGGGATTAGGGAGAGAGAATAGCCGTCGAATGGTAAGGTTGGGCCGCGGTCAGGTGACCGGCGGCATACGCCGAGCGCGCAAGCGTCAGGCAGCGGAAAAACAGGAGAAGACATGACCGAGAGAGTCGAAGTAGAAATTGGCAACCGGACACTTTCAATTACCACCGGACACGTGGCGCGACAAGCCAACGGCGCGGTCTGGGTGCAATACGGTGACACGGTAGTACAAGTGGCCATCGTCTCAGACAAGGAGCCGAATACCACCAAGGATTTTTTTCCCCTGCAAGTTGATTATCGCGAGAAGGCCTACGCGGCGGGGAAGATCCCCGGCGGGTTCTTCAAACGTGAAGGCCGGCCTTCGGAAAAGGAGATTCTCTCGGCGCGGATGATCGACCGCCCGTTGCGCCCGCTGTTCCCGGAGGGATTCCGCAATGAAATGCAGGTTTACGTAGTAGTCCTTTCCTCCGACCAGGAAAACGATGCCGATATCTTGGGAATCATCGGCGCCTCGGCGGCAATGGCGATCTCTGATGTGCCGTTTGATTATACTCTGGCGGGAGTGCGGGTGGGGCGGGTTGGTGGTGAATTCGTCATTAACCCCACAATTTCCCAGCTTGATGAATCCGACCTTAATGTTATCCTGGCCGGTACCGCAGACGATGTGGTGATGGTTGAGGGTGGTTGCAGCGAAATTTCCGAGGATGATTTGTTGGCCGCCCTCGAGTTCGGGATGAAAGAAATAAAATCGATCACCGCCGCCATCGACCAGCTTAAAGAGCGCGTAGGCAAACCCAAGTTTGCCTTTGAGGCGCCGGTGATTGACGAGGAACTCGTCAAGGCCGCCACCGATCTGGCCCACGATAGAATATGCCAGGCCAATACCAAAACCGAGAAACACGGACGGCAGGACGAACTCGATTTGATCGCCAAGGAAACCGTCGAGGCCCTGGCCGAACAATTCCCGGAGTTGGACAAAGATATCAAGAGCGTTCTTCATGACCTAGAAAAAGTTGATATGCGGCGCCGGATCATTGCGGACAAAATACGGGCCGACGGCCGTGGCTATACCGACATCCGCCCGCTTTCCAGCGAAGTCCGGGTCCTGCCGCGGACTCACGGTTCGGCGATTTTCACTCGCGGGCAGACCCAGGCCCTGGCCGTCGTTACGCTGGGCACCAAGATGGACGAGCAGCGTATCGATAATTTGATGGGGGATACGACCAAAACCTACATGTTGCATTATAATTTCCCGTCCTATTCAGTCGGGGAAATCCGGATGATCCGCGGGCCGGGCCGTCGTGAGATCGGCCATGGTGCCTTGGCCGAGCGCGCGCTACAGCCAATTATTCCCAACGAGGATATCTTCCCCTATACCCTCCGTATCGTGTCGGAAATCCTTGAATCTAATGGTTCATCTTCGATGGCCACGGTCTGTGGCGGCACCCTGGCGATGATGGACGCCGGCGTACCGATCAAGGCGCCGGTGGCCGGCGTGGCGATGGGCCTGATTAAAGAGGGCGATCAATCTGCGATTCTCTCCGATATTTTGGGCGTGGAAGACCACCTCGGGGATATGGATTTCAAAGTCACCGGGACGCGTGAGGGAATAACCGCATTCCAGATGGATATCAAGATTCGTGGTTTGACCACCGAGTTGATGCGCCAGGCCATGTTGCAGGCCCGGGAAGCTCGCATCCATATTTTGGCCTCGATGGAAGAAACGATTCCCCAACCGCGTACGGAACTTTCGCCGTATGCGCCACGAATTATTTCGCTGCAGGTGAAGGTCGACAAAATCGGCGACATTATCGGCCCGGGCGGCAAGAATATCCGCGCCATCGTCGAAAAAACCGGCGCCAAGATCGACATCGAAGACGACGGCACGGTCATTATCGCCTCGGTCGACCAGGCGGCCGGAGAAATGGCCCGCGACATCATCATGGAAATGATCGAGGAACCGGAAATCAACAAGGAATACGATGGCCGGGTCCGGCGCATTACCAATTTCGGCGCCTTCCTGGAGATCATTCCCGGTACCGACGGGTTGTTACATATTTCTGAAATCGATTATACGCGGACCGAGCGAGTCGAGGATTTCTGCAACGTCGGCGACGTGATCCGGGTCAAAGTGATCGAAATCGATCCGGAGGGGAAGATTCGTTTGTCGCGCAAGGCCTTGTTGCCGAAGCCGGAGGGATATGTCGAACGTCCTCCGCGCCGCGACGGACCGCGTCGTGATGGCCCGCGCCGGGATAATCGTTCCAGCAGTGATTACCGACGCCGTTCTCCCTCCCGCTAGGGAGAGGCGATAATCGTTGGTTCACAGGTTAATTCACCAGGGTGTTTTTGCCCGAAGGGATAAATGTGCCGTATAAGAAGACTGTCTTGAAAAACGGGCTGCGGGTTGTCACCGAAAACGTGCCGGGATTTCGCTCGGTTGCCCTGGGACTCTGGGTTGAGGTTGGCTCGCGGGATGAAACGAAGTCCCTGGCCGGCATTTCCCATTTCCTGGAGCATATGGTTTTTAAGGGCACCAAACGACGTACGCCCAAAGAGATCGCCGCGGCCTTGGAATCGCTGGGCGGGAGCATCAATGCGTTTACCGCCCGCGAACAAACCTGTTATTTCGCCCGTATGCTTGATGAACATCTTCCCCAGGCCCTGGATGTACTGGCGGATTTGTTGGTTACTCCCCGGTTGTCACTGCGGAACATCGTCAAGGAACGGAACGTCATCTGTGAGGAAATTCACGACGTCGAGGATGCCCCCTCGGATTTGGTGCATGATTTGTTTTGTGAAAATCTCTGGGTCGGCCATGCGGTCGGTCGGCCCATTATGGGTTCGGTCAAAAGTGTTACTAAAATCGCGCGCCGGGACCTTGTCGACCACCTCCATAAAAACTACACTCCGGCCAAGGTCATCGTGGTTGCCTCCGGGAGTGTAGACCACGAGCGACTGGTCCGGCTAGTCCGGCGGCATTGCCGTTTCGCGGTCTCTAATGGAGCGAAAAAACCGCAGAGGTCACCATCTGCGGTGCCGCTCCGCAGTGTGGTATATGAACGTGACCTCAATCAAACGCATGTCTGTCTCGGCGTACGGGCGATCCCCTTTCTTGATCAGCGGCGGCACGTGCTGCTGGTTTTGGACAATCTGCTTGGTGGGGGGATGAGTTCGCGCTTGTTCCAATCAGTGCGGGAAAAACACGGCTTGGTATACAGCATCTACACGTTCCACGATTATTTTAAAGACACCGGGATTTTCGGGGTTTATTTCGGGACCACGCCTCAACAAACGATCAAGGCCACCGACCTGGTCCTTCAGGAATTCGGCAACCTCAAACGGCGGTTGGTGCCGTCCAACCTGCTGCATGACCTTAAAAACCAGATTAAGGGTAACCTGATCCTGGGGCTCGAATCCTCGTCCAACCACATGCACCGGCTGGCCCGCTATGAAATATTCACCGGGAATTACCAATCTGCGCGCCAGACCATGGCCGCCATCGACCGGGTAACCGCGCGCGAAATCCGTGATTTGGCCCACGAGATTTTCGAGCCCGACAAAGTCGTCGCCTCCATGCTCGGCCCCCTGGGCCAAAAAACATCGGCGAAGCTGGATTGGGCGAAATTGAATTGAGGAAAACCGATCGGGGGAAAAAGCGGGCGATGGGGATCGAACCCACGACATCAAGCTTGGGAAGCTTGCATTCTACCGCTGAATTACACCCGCTTTACTTTCTAAATTTCACCTAATTTCTGTAGCTTGTCAAGCGCAAATCTGGAACCGCGGTCGATTTTGGAAAGCTGCATTATTTTATTGCGACTCAAGATCATAAGCGATAATGCTTTAGTGTCTCCTCGGTCGCGGGTGGGACCGATATCGTCCCGCTCTCACCGTTAGCCGACCAGGAAACCTCGACTTCCGGGTCATCTCGTCGCCGGCAATAGCGGGCGGTCAAGGCACCGGCAGTCCGCCGGGCTTCCGCTGAGTGCTCCCCGCGAACCAGTGTTATTGGTGAGCCCGTGTCTTTTGCCTCGCAAATCAAATCACCCGGCTCGGCCAGGGCCAAGATTTTTTCGTTGTCATCTTCATTCCGGCCGACAATGATTTTTGTTTGCGGCGAAAACCGGAAATGCCGCCCTGCGCGCAAGAGATTGATATCCGTATAGGTTGCCGTCGGATTGTTATCGAAGAGGTCCCGCAGCTTGCGCGAGTATTCGGGGTCGGTCAGCAGGCAGCCGCCGGCCGGGGAGGGGTAGTCCTCCAAGCCGAATTCTTTGGCCATTTCCATTTGCCGCTTGCGGGAGCGCCCGGTGATACCTTCCAATTGCTCCCGGTCGACCAGCCCCTCAATTTCGGGAATCGTCGGTTCCAGTCGTTTGGCCGACAGCGGCCGTAGCAGCCGTCCTTTTAACCCAGCTTCCCGCATGGTCAGGTTCATTTTATCGCGCATCTGTGAAAATGGCCGCTGGCCCAACACCTCGCCGCTAATCACGAAATCCGCGCCGACGATCTCCATATACTCTCTCGCCTGCGAGAGCATCAGCACCCGGCAGTCAACGCACGGATTCATGTTTTTGCCGTGGCCGAATGTCGGCTCACGCACGATATCGATAAACTTCTGCCCCAGATGCATCATCTTGACCGCAAAACCAAACTTCTCCGCCACAGGGTAGGGGTCGTGCGAACATGAGGAGCGGTCCCCGGCCTCGCAGCCGAAATGCATCAAAAAAGTCAATGCGGTAACCTCGATATCCTGCTTCAGCATTAAAAGCACCGCGAGACAAGAATCCAGCCCCCCGGAGAACAGTGATATTGCATGTACTTTGCGTTTAGCCATTGGTCGATCCCACGTCATACTCTTCCGATAAGAAACGAAATAATCAAGCTGATCGTTGGTGCATTATAGTCTTGTTGTGTAGCGGCCAATCGAGTTGCGGAGACCTGTAAACTAGAAAAACCACATCGTCGAAGAGGAAGCCAATTCAATGAATATCTCCGGATATACGCCAATGACGACCAACGCGAGCGCCGCAAACGCCAACGTGAAAATCAAGCCCGGCGAAATCGATACCGTCGGCCGCTCACCATCGGCTGGTTTCATGAAACAATACACCGGGGCGCGCAGGTAGTAGTAAACCGAGACGATGGAATTGATCGCGGCAATAATAACCAACCAGACAAAACCATTTTGTATCGCTTGTTCAAACAAATAAAACTTCCCGATGAACCCGGCCACCGGCGGAATACCGGCCAGGGAAATCATGAACAGGGCCAACGCCAACGATAACACCGGCTGTGATTTGGCCCGCCCGGCGCAATCATCGAAGCTCAGCGAGCGTTCCTGCCGGCCCTCCCACGCCGCGACCACGGCAAAAGCGCCGATTGCCGCCAGGAAATACCCTAATAGATAATAGCCCAACAATCCGATCGCCGCCGAACCGCCTACGGCCAGCCCGATCAAGGCGTACCCGGCATGGGCGATCCCCGAATAAGCCAGCATCCGTTTGACCGAATTCTGGGTCAGCGCCAGGAAATTGCCGACCGTCATCGACATCACCGCCAGCATCCAGACAAAACGCCAGATGATCGGATCGGACAACGAAAAAGTCCAGGTAATCAGCCGCAACAAAATTGCAAAGGCGGCGATTTTCGGACCCGCCGCGAAAAATGCGGTTACCGCCGTGGGCGCGCCCTCGTAGGCGTCCGGTTCCCACATATGGAAGGGTACCGCGGCGATCTTGAATCCCAGCCCGACCAAGATCAGCAACATCCCGGAGATCCCGATGAACGAAAGCCCGGCGCCCTCGGCCCAGGCCGCGGCAATCTCCTCTAACCCGAGCGAACCGGTGGCGCCATAGACTAAAGCGATACCGTACAACAGAAATCCGGAGGCAAACGCACCCATCAGGAAATACTTGGCGCCCGCCTCCACCGAACGATTACTCGAACGCCTTAGCGCCGCCATGATATATAACGGGATGGACATAATCTCCATGCCCAAAAACACGATGACCATATTCGCCGCACTGACTAAGAGGAGCATCCCCAAGGTGGAAAACAAAACCAGCGGGTAGAACTCGCCAGCATGGGCCTCCTGCTCCCGCAACGAACTCGCCGAAAATGCCACGGCCAAAAGCGAGCCCAGTAAGACCAGCGAACCGAAAAAGACGAAGAAGCGGTCGAAGATGATCATGCCCGCAAACAACAACCCGATTCTGCCGTTAAGCAGCCATAGCAGGACTCCCGCCAGGAGTATAATCGCCATGGTGCAGGCCGGCAAAAGTGCCCGCTCTCGTTTGGTGCCGAAGGCCTCAAGTAACAAAAGAAGCGTCCCCCCGACCGCCAGGACCAGTACCGGTGAAAACAAAGTCAGGTTCATTGGCCGGTCCCTCTCGCCGGTGGATTATCGGTTGACCCGACATCCAATTGGTCAATCGGCGGGCCGACAAACAGTGGTGGAAGGGTGGTCTGTTCGCGGACAATTCGCGCCTGTTCCACTTTGGCCAGTACACGGTTCAGCGCGGGTTACATCCGCGATAAAAGCGGCTTCGGATACAACCCGATAAAAAAGATCAGCAAAATCAGCGGGACCATGATTGCCCGTTCACGCAGGGTCATGTCGGTGATCTTTTCGTTTTCCGGATTGGTCACCTTGCCGAAAAAGACCCGTTGGAACATCCAGAGCATATAGCCGGCGGCCAGCACGATCCCCGCGGTGGCGATTACCGCGGCGGTCGTCTGCGAGCGAAACGCGCCGAGCAGGATTAAGAATTCCCCCACAAACCCGTTGGTCCCCGGCAGGCCGATTGAGGAAAGCATGGTGATCATAAAAAAGCCCGCATATACCGGCACGATCTTGAACAAGCCGCCGTAATCGGCAATCATGCGGGTATGCCGTCGTTCATAAAGGATCCCCACCAACAGGAATAATGCGCCGGTTGACAAGCCATGGTTGAGTTGCTGCAGCAGCGAACCGGAAAAACCGATCGTGTTGAGCGCACACATGCCCAGCATGACAAACCCCATGTGCGAGACCGACGAATAGGCGACCAGCGATTTGATGTCCTTTTGCACCATCGCCACCAGCGCGCCGTAGATGATACCGATCACCGAAAGGACCACCAGATACGGCAACGCATCCAAAAACGCGGCGGGAAACAACGGAATGGCAAAGCGCAGAAAGCCGTAGGTCCCCATTTTCAACAAGACCCCGGCCAGGATGATCGAACCGGCGGTGGGGGCCTGTACGTGCGCATCGGGCAGCCAGGTGTGCAACGGGAAGAGTGGGATCTTAATCGCAAAGGCCAGCGCAAACGCCAGGAATAACCACATTTGCTGGGCGGCGGGGATATTGAATTGCGACCAGATCATCAGGTCAAACGTCCAGATCCCCGTGTGCTGGTGAATCAGGTTGGCGGTATAGATAATAGCCACCAGCATCAACAGACTGCCGGTTATTGTATACAGCACGAATTTTATTGTCGCATAAACGCGGTTGACGCCGCCCCAGATGCCGATGAGAAAATACATTGGCAACAGCATCAACTCCCAGAACACATAAAACAAAAACATGTCGGTCGCGCAGAATGTTCCGACCATCCCGGCTTCCAGGACCAGAAATGCAATGAAATACCCCTTGACTCGTTCTTTGATCCCGCTAAACGAGGCCCATACCGAAATCGCCGTCAGGAATGTCGTCAAAAGCACCAGGAACAGACTGATCCCGTCGATGCCTACCTGATAGCTGACACCCAACGCATCAGACCACGGCCAATGAAGAGTGAATTGATAACCCCCGCCGGTGCGGAAAGCAAATAACAGGTACAACGACGCAACGAATTCGACCAGGGTGGCGCACAGGGCAAAGATGCGGATACTGTCATGCCGGTCGGCGCGAATTAACATGGTGATGCCCGCCGCGACCAGCGGCCAGAAAATCAGGAATGTAAGAATCGCCGAATCCATAATTTTAACTCATAATATAAATCAACCACGCCAGCAGCACGACACACCCCAGGGAGAATACCGCCGCATACTCCCGGAAATATCCGGTCTGCGGCCGCGCGCCGGCCCGGCCCAACTGTCGCACCAGTCGGGCAAGCCCGTTGACCGAACCGTCAATGACCAGATCATCGAAGTATTTCCACAACCATCGCGAACCGCCGACAATCGGCCGGATCACCACGGCGTGATAGAACTCATCGACATAGTATTTGTTCAAAACCAGGCGATATAGCGCCGGGAAGCGGGTTTTCAAATTTTCCGGCGCCGCCGATCCTTTGAGATACCAGCGATATGCCCACAGGAAGCCCATCAGCGCAATGCCGACCGAAAGCGCCATCAGCAGATACTCGGTGCTGTGCGCGTGATGTTCTCCGTGGGGCAATAACTCCCTGGCCCCGGTGAAAACCGTTCCCAGGTAATGGCCGATTACGTTGCCGCCGCCGAGCACCTCCGGCCACCCGATCCACCCGCCGACCACCGATAAAATCCCCAGTATCACCAGCGGTCCGGTCATTGACATTGGAGACTCGTGTACCTTGGCCGCCGTTTCAGCGGAAAAGCGGGGCTTGCCATAGAAAGCCATGAAAAACAAACGGAACATATAAAACGCCGTCAATCCGGCGGTAATCACCCCCACGATCCAGAAAACAAGCCCGCCCAGCGGTGAGGAAAAACTGCTCCAGAGAATTTCATCCTTGGAGACAAATCCCGCCAGTCCCGGGAAACCGGTAATTGCCAACGTGGCTGCACCAAACGTCAAAAACGTCGCGGGGAGATAGCGCCGCAGCCCGCCCATATTCCGCAGGTCCTGTTCCTCGTGCAGCGCGTGGATCATCGAACCGGCGCCTAAAAACAGCAGCGCCTTAAAAAACGCATGGGTCATCAGATGAAAGATTGCCGCGGAAAATGCGGCGACCCCGCAGGCCAGGAACATGTATCCCAACTGACTGATCGTCGAATAGGCCAGCACCCGCTTAATGTCGTTTTGTACGGTGGCCATGGTCGCGGCAAAAAGCGCGGTGGCCGCGCCGATTATCGCCACCACCAGGAGCGCGACAGGGGATAGGGTAAACAGCACCGCACACCGCGCCACCATATACACTCCGGCGGTGACCATCGTCGCGGCATGAATCAACGCCGATACCGGCGTGGGGCCCTCCATGGCGTCGGGAAGCCAGACATACAACGGAATCTGGGCCGATTTCCCAGCCGCGCCCAAAAACAACAACAAACAGATCACCGTCACCATTGTATCGCCGGAAACGAATGTCTCCGGCGCGGCGGCGAAAACGTCGGAAAAATACACGCTGCCGAATTTCCAGAAAATGAGCATAATCCCCAGTGCAAACCCGAAATCACCGATCCGATTGACAATGAAGGCCTTCTTGCCGGCATTGGCCGCCGAATCCTTATGAAACCAAAAACCGATCAGCAGGTAGGAACACAACCCAACACCTTCCCAACCCATGTATAACAGCAGGAAATTGTCCGCCAAAACCAGGATGAGCATGAAAAACACAAACAGGTTCAAATAGGCAAAGTACCGGGAGAAATGTTTATCGTGCGCCATGTATCCGGTGGAATACACGTGGATTAAAAACCCCACACCCGAGACGGTCAGCGCCATCACCGCGGAAAGGGGGTCCAGCAAAAATCCGAAGGATACCGTGAAAGTCCCCGCGACTACCCAGTCGACAAGCTTGAACCGGTAGGCGCCGTCATCCAAAAACAGGACCGCTAATAGAGAGAATAAAAACGAGAAAAAGACCGTTATGCAACCCAGAACACCCGAGCCATAGCGGGTCAACCGGCGGCCGAACAGGCCGTTGATGATAAACCCGATCAGCGGAAAGACCGGTATGAGCCAGATGGTATTGAGCATTTAGCGTGTCTTTGCTTAAATCAACAACGGTCTCCGGGGTTATCCCTTCAAGATGTTCAATTCATCCACGTCCACGGAACCTTTTTGTCGGAAAACCGCAATGATCAGTGACAATCCGACCGCGGCCTCGGCGGCAGCCACGACAAAAATTATAAATACAAACACATGGGCGCCGGGGTCGGCGTGCCAGCGAGCGAAACTGATCAGCGCCAGGTTGGCCGCATTGAGCATCAGTTCCACCGACATCAAAATCGTAATGATATTGCGCGAGATCAATACGCCCACCGTGCCTAAGCCAAACAGCACCGCGGAAACCAGCAGGTAATGGGAAAGTGGGATCACTTGCTTTCCTCGGACGGGCTTGATTCCGGGCGTTTCCCGGCGAGTACCAGCGCCCCGGCAACTGCGATCAGCAGCAAAATAGACGTCAATTCAAAGGGCAACAGGTACTTGTCGAACAGCAAATGGCCGATCTGGCTGACCGAGCCGAACTCGCTGTCGACCGCCGGTCCCATTGTCGCGCTCGATCCGGCGAAAGCCCTGACGATTAATGTTACCTCCACGATCAACGCACCGCCTAAGAGCACGCCAAAAGACCGCAACGTCGGTTTATTATTCTCGCCAAACTGGTCCTTTTGTAAATTCAGCAGCATCACCACAAACAAAAACAGCACCATTATCGCGCCAGCGTAGATGATAATTTGAAGTGCCGCAACGAATTCGGCCGACAATTGGAGGTAGAGCACGGCCAGAGCGAAGAGTACTACCACCAGCGAGAGAACAGAATTTATCGGCTTGGATTGAAAAATCAGGTTTACGGCGGCGGCCCCCGCCACCCCTGCCGCTATCCAGAATACTACTAAATCCATATCAGTTCGCTCGCTGCCCGTTCCTTCCCTGTCGCCTAGCCCGGGGAGTTCCGGCCCCGGATTGGGGCCATAATAACCGCGCGTTCCAGCAGGTGTCAACTGTTTTTATCTGTTTGAGCGACAATGAATACAGTCCGGTCGGCGGGCTAGATTACGAGTAAATACCAGTCCTGTTGGGTGTAATGTGTTTGGCGGCCGGCCACCGGCCTTATCCAATTGCTGTCAATTTCAGAGGTTCGCGCCGTTCTGAGTGGTCCAAAGGTGGCCGCCGCCTGGATTTGCCGGGAGATATTTGCCATTAGGACGTTGGCAAGCGCAACTTGTTATTATACAACGCTGTAGGTGTGGGTAAATATTTCATAAAAAGAGCCGGTCTCTCACTATATCCGCTTTAGTTTCTATTGGCTTTGCCGATAAAACTAGTGCACGGCGTCTACAGCCCCCCTCAAAGGCCGCTTAGCCACTGTAGGTTGGGCGGCCTTCCCTTTTCCAGGTAATATGGTGCAATGCAAATGGGAAGGACTTATCTTTCACGGCATGTCTGAAATCGGCGCCTTGCCCGCCGCCCAGCGGAGTAATATTTCCGCCCCTCTTTTTCCCTCCGGCCCGATCTCGCTCTCCGGCCCCACGCAGGACGGACAGCCGGATTTGCAGCCGCACGAGCCGATCAATTCGGCGGCAGCCCCGAACAACTCCTCGGACATCCGAAAAATCTTGGCCGACAAACCGACCCCGCCGGGGATATTATCATAAAGGTAAATGGTCGGCCGTTGCGAAAAATCGGAGCGGACCTGGGATACCGCACGAATATCGCGTACGTCGCTCATTACCCACAGCGGTACAATGGTACCTAGGGCGTTGGCCGCTGCACGCAAAATTTCCCCCGCGCGGCGCGCGGGAAGATCGAGAATTTGTGGAAAATCCGGATCGAATTCATACCAGAATGAGGTGGTGTGCATTTCAATCTCCGGCAGGGAGATTGGCCCGAATCCGACATTCTCGTGCGTGAAAAACTTGATTTTCTTATAGAGTACGGCAACTGAGGTCAAGGATACCTCGCCCAGGACTTTCTTGCCGCCCGCGCTTTCGGCCTCCTGGTCAACTTCCAATACTTTCAAGTCCGTCTTTGTCTCGGCATCGGTATAGTAATCGGTGTCGATTTCCTTTACATAAGCCCGCCGACCATCCCAATCGAGTTCCTCGACTTGATATTGTCCGGCGCCATGCAAATAGATCGCCCTGGGATGCAAAAACTCCGGCGCGGAAAAATAGTCGACCTCACCCACCACGCGGTTTTTATTTGACCGGTCAAGAATAACGAAGTTTTCCGGTGAGGCCGAACGCAAGCTGATTTCATTGGCCGGGTAGATCTCGGACGTCCAAAACCATTTGTTTTTCGAGTGGTGGACGACCCTTTCGCTCTCCAGATGCGACAAAAACGATGCGGCGGGCCCGGCGCCAAATGATTCCCCGTCTTCAAAGGGAATTTCAAAGGCCGCGCACTTGATGTGCGACATCAACACGATCAAATTATCGGGGTCGATGATTCCGCTTTCGAACGGTCGCCCGAAGAGATACTCCGGGTGCTGCATTAAAAACTGGTTGACCGGCGAGGAATTGCCGACCAGCACGGCCACCGAAAGGTCTTGCGTGCGTCCGGCCCGCCCCGCCTGCTGCCAGATCGAGGAGATCGAACCGGGATACCCGTTGATCACCGCCGCGGAAAGCGAGCCGATATCAATGCCCAATTCCAACGCATTCGTCGAAACCACGCCCTTGATCGATCCCTCGCGCAAGCCCCGCTCGATTGCCCGCCGCTGGCGGGGAAGATATCCCCCGCGATACCCTTCCACTAAGCGGGGGTTTTTCTTTTGCTGCTTCATTTTCTCTCGCAGGTAGGTCAACAACAATTCCACCTGTCGGCGATAGGGCGTAAAAACAATGGTCGGGATATCCATGGCTAAAAATTGCGCGGCGACATCCCGTGATTGCAACAGTGAGGATTTGCGAATCCCCAGTTGCGGGTTGACCACCGGCGGGTTGATCATGATAAAATGTTTTTCGCCGGCCGGTGCGCCGTTATCGTCGAGCGTCACAAATTCAGTTTCGGCCAGTTTTTCGGCCAACTCGCCGGGGTTTTGAATCGTGGCCGAACAGGCGATAAACTGCGGATCGGAATCATAGAAAGCGCAGACACGCTTGAGCCGCCGCAGGACATTGCCCAGGTGGCTGCCGAACACCCCTCGATAATGGTGCACTTCGTCGATGACCACATATTTCAAGTTTTCGAAGAGTTTGATCCACTTGGTATGGTGCGGCAGGATCCCGGCGTGCAGCATGTCGGGATTGGTAATCACGATATGCCCCGCCGCACGGATTTTCTTGCGCGCGTCGGCCGGGGTGTCACCATCAAAGGTGTGGGCCTTGATCTCCAGCCCCATCGCCCCGATCAAGGCCAGCACTTCATTCATCTGGTCCTGCGACAGCGCCTTGGTGGGGAATAAATAAAGCGCGCGGGATTCAGGATGCGCCGCTAATGCCGAGAGCACCGGCAGGTTGTAGCAAAGCGTTTTGCCGGAGGCCGTGGGGGTTACGATGACCGGGTTTTTGCCCGCTTTTATCGTGTCCCAGGCCGCCCGCTGGTGAGAATATAACCGCGTTATCCCCCGCGAACGGAGCGCCCGTTGCAATCTTTCATCAAGGTCCGGTGGAAAATCGGCGTATTTGCCGGGCCGACCGGGGATTTCGCGCCAGTGCACGATATTACGCGAGAACCGGGGGTCGGTCTTGAACTGTTCCAATACTTGCGCCAGGTTAATCATCGTCTCCCGCCGTGTTTTTTCGCCACCGATTTAGTGGTAAGTACTCCTCGCCGGTCCGGCAATCATTTTCTTGAACTGAATTGCATTTTGTCCCGGAGTAGGTTCGGGGGGGATGTTCTCCGGGTGGCCTCAGTTGTCTAGACCGGCTTGCGAACCAAGTCGCGCCGACAGGTATCGCAAAAAGCATCCCTTTTGAAACCGGAATCCTACGTATCCAGCGACCGGTACATCACGCACCGCGGGTTGCGGCAGTAGCGGCTGAGAAACAGGTAGCCAACCTGATTGATCGCTTCCTTTTTTACCCGCTCGAAGACAAGTTTGTCGTCTTCGGGTAATCCATAAAATTCCTGCTTAATCCGATAGCAGGATAAAAGCGCGCAACCGGAATACGGATCGGGTTCAAAATAAACGAACGGTTTGGTGGGGATGTACAAATCCTCATCAATGATTCCCAGTAATTTTTCCCGTTTATTGGCGCGGAGCCGTTCGAGCTTGCTCAGGATGACGGTCGAAAAATACTGCAGTCGGCCGGGGTGGTAGGCCTCCGGCGGCAACTCGGTACCCTGGACAATGTCCACCGCCGAGGTGAACGTTTCCGACAACTTGCCGGCCAGCCGGTTAATCTGAAAGAAATCCAACTCCCCGATCGGCACGATAACAATTCTCTGGCGTGATTTCATCGACCAGGCCCTACCATGATGTCATGTTGCTCCTCGTGTAAATTCAGGACGCTTCAAAAAATCGGCTTTTCGAGCCGTACGGCGAAATTTCTACCACCATCTTGGCCGCGCACCGCGGGCACCAGGCAATATAGGCATCACCCTTTTTATTAAGGTACGCCCGCACGTACTGGCGACAACACTTGAAATGTACGCCAATGAATGGCCGGCCTTTACCTCCCATCTCACCTCTCCATCCCGCGCTGCTGCCGGTCACGCCAGCGGCGGTCGGGTCCGTTTAGAATTATTCGCCGTGTGCCAAATCTGCTCCCAGCGCCGCGGCCCCGATGAACCCGGCCCGGTTTCCCAATTGCGCCGGCACAATCCGTGGCCTTTTGGCTTTGGTCTTGAAGGTATAACGCTTGGTTTTCCGAGTAACCGCCTTAATAAACTCGGGCGCCGCGTCAACCACCCCACCTCCCAGGACCAAAACCTCCGGGTCGAACGCATTGATTATTCCGGCCAGGCCGATTGCCAGGTCATCGGCCACCGTATCCAAAAGTTCGGTCGCGGTTATATCTTCTTCTTGTGCCGCGCGAAAAACAGCGGCCAGTGGTGCGTCTCCTTGAGCCGAAAAATCGATTTGCGCCAAAGATGAGTGCGGGTAGAAATCGACCAGCCGAGCCGCCCGGCGCAGAATTGCACCCGCCGAAGCATACGTTTCCAGGCAGCCCCGGTTTCCACAGCCACACCGAGGGCCGCGCGAGTTTATGGAAAGATGCCCGAGTTCGGCGCCTGAATAGTGTGACCCATGATATAACCGGCGGTTAATGATAATTCCTGAACCGATCCCGGTTCCCAGCGTGATGACGATGGCGGTCTGTGTTCCCACCGCCGCGCCGAATTTAAATTCGGCATACGCCGAGCAATTGGCGTCATTGTCCACCGCCGTGGGCAAGCCGAATCCGGAAAACGGAGCACGGAGTTCCACTTCGACCCACCCGGGCAGGTTCGGTGATTCTCCGGTTACCTTTCCGCTGCGGGGGTCCACAGTACCGGGTGAACCGATGCCGATGGCCTGCGGCTGAAATCCCCGCGAAGTACAATGGTCAATCATTTCCGAGATTACGTTCCGTAAAATATCCACTAGGCCGGGCGCGCCATTATCAAGTACAGTCGCGGTGCGGGATGAGTACAAGACCGACCCCTCCCCGTCGATAACCCCATATTTGACGAATGATCCCCCGATGTCCAGACCCAGGCAGATCGTGTTTTCTGCTTTGGCGCGTGCTTTTTTCATGGTTGATTAATGCGATTGTCTATATTCCGCCAGCCCATATTGCAATGCAGTCATGGCTTTGGCCAGTTTGTCCTTTTCCAATACATAAGCAATGCGCGCTTCGTTTTTGCCCATTCCGGGTGAGGCATAGAACCCGGGCCCCGGTGCCATCATCAAGGTTTCGTTTTCATAGGCAAAATCCGTCAGCAGCCAGCGGCAGAAATCCTCAATGTCCGCCACCGGGAACGTGCCCATGAAGTAGAACGCGCCCAAGGGCTTACGGCAGAAACAGCCGGGGATTTTGTTGAATAAATCGACAATTGTATCCCGGCGGGCGCGGTACTCATCGGCCAGCGCGGCATAGTACGATGCCGGCAAGTCCATCACCCGGGCTGCCGCAATCTGCTCGATTGTCGGCGAGCATAGCCGGGCCTGGCCCATGCGCAACGCCGCGGCCATTATTTCCCGATTGCGGGAAACCAGGCAGCCAATCCGGGCTCCGCAGGCCGAGTAGCGCTTGGAAATCGAATCGAGCATAACTGCGCGGTCGGTGATGTCCGCAAATTCCAGAATCGACGTGTGTTTCCCGGCGTAGCAGAATTCCCGATACACTTCGTCGGAGAGGATAAACAGGTTTTTCCGCCGGGCCAGGTCGGCCACGGCGGCGATAGTCTCGCGCGATAACAATGTGCCCGTTGGGTTGTTTGGCGAACATAATAGAATTGCCCGCGTCCGTGCCGTTATTTTCGCCTCGATTTTCTCAATCGATGGCAAGTCGTACCCGTTTTCCGGATCGGTAGCCAGAGGGACGAGTTTGACTCCGGCGATCACGGCAAAGCCGGAATAGTTGGTGTAATACGGCTCAAAGACTATTACCTCGTCGCCGGGATTGGCAACCGCGGTCAGCGCGAATAATATCGCCTCGGATCCTCCGGTCGTGATCTGAATTTGTTCCGGGGGAACGTCCAATCCGATTTGTTTGTAATAACGCGAAAAAGCCGCGATTAAGTCGGCGTGGCCCTGAGAATGGCCATAAGCCAGTACCGGTTCGGAAAACGAGTGTACTGCCGCAAGAAACTCCGGCGGCGTCGGCACATCCGGTTGCCCGATATTCAGCCCGTAGACGGTCACCCCGCGCGCGACTGCGGCTTCGGCATAAGGCACCAGCTTCCGGATCGGCGAAGCCGGCATCAGTTTCGAACGTTTCGATAAGGCAATCTTTATGTCGCCGGCCGAAACAGGGGTTTTTGTATTGGACATTCGACACCTCGTCTATTTTACGCCGCCAGGCGTCTTTCCTCCAGCGGCCTGATCCCACTCACGAACAGAATATAGCATATAATAGCTAAACCCAAATTAATTCTTGGCGGGGATGTAGGCCACGGTCATCACGCTTCGTCCTCACGTACCCAATCTCGGCGGCAATAAAAAAACTACGCCACTTTAGCTTTTTCTCTTGACATATTACCGGGATAAAATTTCCCTACCCCTTAAGAGGGGGGGAAATGTTTTTGCGGATAACGGGTTAGCAGGGAAAACCCGAATCCGTCGGAATTGAGTCAGCTTAGAGTAATTGTCGGCAGTAATGACTGTCGGCTTTGGCTGGTAAAGAAATTTCGCCAGGGATTGGCGAATGCGTGCATTAAAACAGGGACTTGCAAAATATCGGGAGGCAGGTATGAAAAAGTATGTGGTGGTTTTTTCGTTGCTCGGTCTTTTCCTTTGCTCCTCGGCGGTTTCGGCGCAGACAGTTGACACCACCTCACCTGGGTTGAGCGAGGTCGGGGTCAGCCCCTCGGCCAATATTAGTATTACTTTCGAAGAAGAAATGAAATCCGTGACCCTCAACGCCATGAGTTTCATCGTCGCCGGACATACCATGGGCCCTGTCGCGGCAAGTACAATTACCTATGACGGAGAAACCGCGACGTTTAACCCAGCAGACGATTTTGCTCCCGGCGAGGTAGTCACTGTCACGCTGACCGATAGCGTTCAAACACTGGCCGGCGACCCGCTTACCGGCGGCTATACCTGGTCCTTTGTTGTGGCCACCGATGGCGGCGCGGGGACCTTCGGTTCACCCGTGAACTACGTCGTTGGCGATATTCCTACCGCAGTTATTGCCGCCCGGCTCAATCCCGGCGGGAATGTCGATCTGGCCGTGGTGAACTGGAATTGGGACAATGTATCGGTGCTGATCAATAATGCGATTGGAATTTTCGGCACCCCCAAGAATTTTGCAACGGCCGACGGTCCCTGGTCTATCTGTGCCGCAGATTTCGACACCAATGGTTATTTGGATTTGGCGACGGCCAACTATAGTTCCAGCAATGTTTCCGTTCTCTTAAACGACCAGGATACCGTGGGTAAGTTCAACACCCACGTCGAGTACGGAGTCGGCAGCGAACCGTACTCAATTGCCTGCGGTGACCTGGATGGTGACGGCTTTTCTGATTTGGTGGCCGCCAATGAGGGATCCGATAATGTTTCCGTCTTAATTAATAACGGCGACGGTACATTTGCCGCTGCAGTCCCGTACACGACGGACGATCAGCCCCACGCGATTTGTATCGCCGATGTTAATTGCGACGGCCACCTCGATCTAATTACGGCCAACAGAGGACCCGCGGCAAACAACGTTTCCGTCTTGATCAATAACGGCAACGGCACATTCGCCGCCAAGAGCAACTACGCGGTCACGGACGGACCCTGGTCGGTATATGCCGGTGACCTCGACGGGGATGGCTACCCTGATCTCGTTACCGCCGATCGCGGCGATGATAAGGTCTCGGTATTGATTAACGATGGTGACGGCACATTTGCCCCGGCGGTATCTTATACAGCCGGTAATAATCCGACCGCCGTGATCGCCATTGACCTCGATTCGGATGGCAATCTCGATCTGGCGGTGGCTAATCTCAGCGATAACAATGTATCGATATTGTTCAATGACGGAGAGGGTGTTTTTGGCGACGATTTAACCTATGCCGTCGGGACAAACCCGATCGCCATTTTCGCCGCCGATTTCGATGACGACGGAGATCTCGATCTGGTCACGGCTAACTACGGCTCGGACAATATCTCGGTGCTGACCAATGCCGACGCCAGCATCTGCATCGATTCCGATGGCGACGGGTACGGCGACCCCGGCCATCCGGAAAACGATTGCCCGGACGATAACTGCCCCGATTCAGCCAACGCTGACCAGGCCGACGGTGATAACGATGGAATCGGCGATGTATGCGACAACTGTCCAGACAGTGCCAATTATGATCAACTCGATACCGACGGTGACGGGGTCGGCGACGCCTGTGACCTGTGCCCGGAATTCAACGACACCCTTGATGCGGATGCCGACACCATCCCCGACCAATGTGACAATTGCCCCGATTCGGCAAATACCGATCAGTCCGACGTTGACGATGACGGCATCGGCGATGTTTGCGACAATTGCCCGGATTTGCCGAATTTCAACCAGGCCGATGCGGACAGTGACGGCGTGGGCGATACGTGTGATGTTTGCCCGGGGTATGACGATAAGGCCGATCTGGACCACGATTCGGTCCCCGATGGGTGTGACGTCTGCCCGGGATATGACGATACGGTCGACACCGACGATGACGGCAAACCTGATGGTTGTGATAACTGCCCGGATTCGGCGAATGCGGACCAATTGGATGTCGATAATGACGGGATTGGCGACGTCTGTGACAATTGTCCGTTTATCGCTAATCACAGTCAAGCCGATTCCAACGGTGACGGGGTAGGTGATGTGTGTGAAACGGGCATCCTGGAGCCGGCCGATCCCCATTTGCCGGAACGATTCGATCTGTTACAGAACTATCCCAACCCATTCAATCTGGCGACGAATATTCAGTTCACCCTGCCCGAACCGGCGGTAGTTGAAATCGCCATTTACGATATCACCGGCCGTGAGGTCAGGCTGCTGGTTTCCGCGCAGTATCCGGCCGGGATACATACCGTCCGATTCGACGGCCACGGCAGCGGTAACCGGCCGCTGTCTTCGGGAATATATTTCTATCGCATCACGGCGAATAATCAGGCCCAAAGCAGGCGGATGGTCCTGCTGAAGTAACGTAGGTGAAAACAAGTATCTTCATCAAAAGGCCGGGTGCATTTGGGACCCGGCCTTTTTCTTTTTCAGGGGAAATGTGAATAAAGGGAGTAGGTCAGGCGCCCTGGCGCTTGACACTTGTGGCTGCCACAACCGGAATGTTATTTTAAGAATTACACTTTGCATTCGCTCGCGAGAATCAGCCGTTACCACGGCGCAATATCCACTCCACGGCCTCAAGTAAATCGCGGGCGATGAAATCCGGCGGCGCAAGACGCTCGTCTTCAATGCGTTCCTTTTCCGCGCGGCCGTATCCCGTGGTAACCAGGATCGATGGGAGATCCAGGTTCTTGCCGAATTGAATGTCGGCCACTCGGTCCCCAACCATGAATGAGCGGGATAGATCAATCCGGTGTTTTTCCATTGCCTGATGGGCCAGGCCGGTCTTCGGCTTACGGCAGTCGCAGTCGATGGAATATTCGGGCAATTTGCCGCCGAGATAATGCGGACAGTAGAAAATATCGTCGATTATCGCGCCTTCCCGCTTGAGCATTTTCGCGAATCGGGCGTTAACCGCACGGACGGCATCTTCGCCATAATACCCCCGGGCCACTCCCGATTGGTTGGTAACGACAATGATGAGGTAGCCGTTCCCGTTGAGTTTCTTGATTGCCTGGGCGGCGCGGGGAAGAAGTTCCACGCCCGCCGGGTTGCCGAGGAAATCCTTCTCAACGATAATCGTCCCGTCGCGGTCCAGAAACACTGCCGGCCGAGGCGAAAGCCGCGGCAATGTTTTATCTTTTACAGTCATTGTTCGTGCCTGCCCGGAATTGCCGTCAATCACGGCCATAGATTCGGCGTCCAGCTTTCGCTTCTCATTTTTCCGGTTCCGTATGCAATCGAGCGGCAATTTCCGCGGTAATTGCCGGAACATCGATTTGATCAAAGCAGTGCCGTATGCGGCGATAACAGCGTGCCTTGCCGTGGCGGCTGCACGGGCTGCAGAATATCCCGGAATGAACCGCGCGCGAACCAGGGCCGCGAGGCGCGAATCCCCACGCGGGATGCGTCGGGCCGAAAATGCCCCAGGTCGGCACGCCCAGCGCCGCCGCGGCATGCATTAGGCCGGAATCTGAGGTGACGAACGCTCGGCACCAGGACATCGCCCCGAAAACCAGTTCGATCTCCTTCCCGCAAAAAGGAATGATTTCGTATTTTCTATTGCTGGCCGCGAATTCAAGTACCTTGTCGGTGTCGTTTTTTTCCGCGAAAAGAATGTAAATCGGGTTTTGCCAACTAGATAGTCGTTCGAATAAAGCTTCCCACAATCCGGCGGGGACTTGCTTGGCCGGCCAGTGCGCGCCCCATCCGATTCCGACTGTCGGCCGCCCCACGGGCCAGCCCAGTTGAAAGAGCTCCCCGGCGGCTGCTTTCTTTTTTTTTGGGTCGAACTGCAACCGTGGGATATCGGTGGCCATCGGCACGTTCGCCGGCCCCAGAGTCGACAAATAACGCTCGATAACCGGGATCGTTTTGCCAAACCCCCGCTTGAGATACACCAACTGCCAGCGCCGCCAGAAATCTTTCGGGTAGGTATAAACCTCTCCCGCGTCAATACGATCAATAAGCGTGCGCGAGCGCCAGTTCGCATGCAAATCAAGCGTCAGGTCGAACGATTCGGACGCGATGCCCTCGGCAAAAGCCAGCAATTCTTGCCGGTCCCGCCCGGTAAAGGGGTGGATGATCACTTGCCGGGGAAAATGTTTCACGATTGCGGAAAACCGTTCCATGACTACATAATGGATCCGGGCTTCGGGCAATGCCGCGGCCAGCGATTCAATGACCGGCGTGGTAAGAATTATGTCGCCAAGCGAGGAAAAGCGGATAACCAGACAATTCATGAGAATATACTACGGCAAAAACACCAGCCAGGCAACCCCGACGCAGAAACAGTATACCCCGAACCACCAGAACCGGCCCTTTCTAATCATCCCGAAAAGCAGGCGCAAAGAGGCGTAACCCACCAGTGCGGCGACGATTCCGCCGAGCGAGTAGGTCCCGAGGACCGAAGGAGATATGCCTTCAGCCATCGCCTCGCCCAGGGAGAGGATCGAGGCCCCGGCAATGGCGGGGATGGAAAGGATAAAAGAAAACTCTGCCGCCCTGGAGGGCGAAATGCCCAGGAGGATGGCCGTTGAAATGGTAGAGCCGGAGCGGGAAATGCCGGGCATCAGGGCTGCGGCCTGGGCCAGCCCCACGATCAATGCGCGCCGGGGGGAGAGCCGCCGATCTTTGTTTCGAATCAGCAGCGTACAAAACAAGAATACACCGGTGACGATTAAAAACGCGGCGGCGGCCTTTGGCGCGGAGAAGGCCGCCTCAATGAAATCCTTGAAAAAAAGCCCCGCGACCGCGGCGGGGATGCTTCCTATAACAACGGCCAGCAGGTACTTCCAGCCATTTTCTCGGTCCGCAGACCGTTGGCCGGTTAGAATATTCCGCGAAATACCGATCAATTTCCGGCGGAAATAAACCAGCACGGCCAGTAGTGTGCCCAGATGAAGTATAACCTCAAATGTTACTCCCGGCGGATCAATCGCTAAAAGATGTTCAAATAGTACAAGGTGTCCCGAACTTGATACCGGCAGGAATTCGGTCAAACCTTGAATCAATCCCAATATCATCGATTGCCAGACGTCCATCAGACCTCCAACCGGGCGGTTCTTTCAACTCGATTTCCATAAAAGCAGGATTCTCTCTGTATAACAAGTGCATTAGATACCACGGTGTTCCGTGGCATACAGGAAGTTACCGGGGAATCCCATTGGCGCCAATACGCCAGGAATTCACTTAAATCCTGAAATTGAGCCCGGCCAAAATCCCGATCTGGTCGTCGAATTGTAATTCGGTGACCAAATCAAAAAATTCATTTACTTCCCAGATGAAACCGGGGTTGAGTCCGATTGCCAGATCCGTATGAGAAGATTTGCCGGTCTTTTTGAAATCGATGGCTTCCAATCGGAGATTGAGTCGCCCATAGATGGTAATCCGTTTCGCCCGAATAAGGATATCATGCGATGCCGCGAGGTTTCCGCCGAAAGCCCAGTTCCGGGCGCCGTTGCCGTTATACATTGATATTTCCGGTCCGACCGACAACCTGAACGGGTCTCCCCAACGCGGCGCCAGAAGCGCCCATTGCACGTCGGCGGCGATAACAAGCCCCACATCCTTACCACCAGCGTCCATATCGGCCAGGCCGAATTTCAGCCCGCCGTCACCGGTGGCAAATAACCCGTGCCGTATCTGGCCGAAAATCGATATCGGCGCATCCGAACCCCCGCCCCCGTCAAAGAACCCCACATATCCGCCGATGTCAGTCGTCCCTGAATCGAGCGGCTTCGCCGAGTGCAACCAACCGGTGACCTGTGCCTGGGCCGGGATTATCCCGATAAACAGTCCGGCCACAAATCCCGTGATAATCCGCATTCGAAGTTTCATCAACTGCCCCCCTCTATAGACTCTATTTATACTTGTATTACAGGTTAGACAATTCCAAAGTTTCCACATTTCTTCGCTATTGGCCTCATTGTCGAAGTCGGCATGGAAAGTGCCATCGCCATACGCAAGACTGCGGCCGGAATTGACACCGAGACAAGAAAAAACCCCGCGGTTTCACGGGGTTTGATTTTGTTGGCCTGAACCGGATGCGCCTTAGTTCTCGAGCTTCTTTTTAATCTCTTCCACCATTTCGGTCAGGTGATCGACTTTATCGCCCAATGCCTCCAGGTCGACCGTTCGGGCATATTTTTTCCCAATTTTCGCCGACATTACGGTTTCCTTGATCTTGCTGGCCATTTCCCTGGATTTTGCCTCGGTCTTGTCCAGCGCTTCCCTGACGGCCTCAACACGTTTGCCTTTATCCAACTCCCCGCGTTTGATCAACTCGTCGACCAGCTTCTCGGCGTTCTCCTTGGTCAGGGAGATTGCACCTATTGCGGCCATCAGCGTCTTGTTCAGAATGGTCACCCCGCTTTCACCTCCTTTTTGAATCAGCAACCTGACCAGCTTCCCGGTCTCGGCAGCATTGCCCCAATCCTTGATTTCATCACAAAGGACATTGGTCAGAACCGACAACGTGATGTCCTTGTTGTTCGCGCTGTCGACAATGCGCAATGGTACATCTTCCTTGACCAACAATGCGATTCCGCCGAGAGTAATCGCCTGTTTCGCCTCGGTATCATAGAGTCGGCGGTTTTTATATCGCTTGATAATACGCACAACTCTTCCTGCCTCCCTCGCCTATTATACGTCCATGCGCCCCTTTTTTTGTTCGCCGCACAATAAAATCGTTAAAAAACGCACCGTCACAGCCGGGTATTTCCGCGCGGGCTTATTTGCTGACGCTCATCAGGACGATGCGAATTATTTCCAGCAATCGTTCGCAAGAAAACGGCTTTTTGACAAAAAGGTCGCCGCCAACTTGAAAACTGCGACCCGAATCATCTCGGGAATCCTTGCCGGTCAGGAAGATAATCGGGATTTCGGAGGTTACCGGATCGGCCTTCAGCGTGTTGCATACTTCATATCCGTCCATTCCGGGCATCATAATATCCAACAAAATGATCTCGGGATGAATTTTTTTGGCCGTTTTTATGCCGTCAGTCGCCGTGTTTTCCGCGGCAACCGTATACCCGGCGTTGGACAGAAACACCTCGACAATTTCGGTGATTTCCGGTTCGTCGTCGATGATGAGAATGGTGGCGTGCATATTATTCATACTGGTCCGTCCAATGCGAATAGTCCGTCCTCTCTCACGCGCTTGGTTGCATGCCGCCTCGTCTTATTATAGTATTTCGGCGGAGTCCAACCCGGCTTGAGCCCTTATTGGGCCGCCTCGAAGGAACAGACCGAGTCCTCGTTTTCCTCGGGGGTGATAATTGATGACCAGGTCAGGATCCCCGTGGCGCTCTTATGATATTCTTCAAGCAAATACTCTCGCTGACCGTTAGTCAACAGATACATCTTGACCTCCGGGAAAGTAGAGAGTAGTGCGTTATGAATTTTCGCGAAACGGATCTTCCCCGGACCGCCCGTATCAAAAAATGCGATGTCCGGGGGCGGCCCGACCTCGGCGTCGGATTTCGACAACAACCGTCGGACTTTCCACCCATGGGCAACCAGGTACTCATTTAAGAGCCCGAAGGTTATATCGTCGCGGCAATATACTCCGGCGAGGTTGGATGTTTCGTCGCGCGGGGTTGGGAATTCCTGACTCGATGGCGCGTCGGTATATGGGAGGCGAATTGTGAATACTGTGGTTTCTTCCGGTATTGATTCGACCAGCAGGTCGCCATCGTGCTCACGGATAATATTCCGGCAGACTGATAATCCCAGTCCGGTCCCGCCGCTCCTGGCTTGAGATCCCCAGACGCCCTTGGTGGAGAAGAACGGGTCGAATACTTTCTCCATGATCGAACTGTCGATGCCGGGCCCGTTGTCGGTGACCCGTATTTCCAGGAAACCCTTGGGCTGTTTGACCGAAATTTCCAGTCGGCCGTCCGCGCCCTCCATCGCATCCAGTGAGTTTTGGATCAGGTTTAAAAGCACTTGTTGCAATTTGCCGGGGACAATGCGGATGGGAGCAATCGTCTGGTAATTCGTGACTAATTCGATGCCGCGATACTCCAACTCCTTGCGCACGATGGCGAGGACCGAATCGATGATATCGGTGACATTGCAATACTCATATGTTGTGTCGGATTGCCGGGAGAAGGTCAATAAGCCCAAGGCGATGTCGTTGGCATTGGAGGCGATACGGTTGATTTTGTCCAGTGCCTCGGCGGTGGCGACGTGGTTTTCGATATTTTCGCTGGCGTGACTGGCGTTCCCGATGATCGCACACAGGTAATTTTTAAACTCATGCGCCACCCCGGCCGCCAACAGGCCGACCGACGCCATTTTCTCCGACTCGATCGCCTGTTTCTGCCAGCGGCTTTCCTCGGTGATGTCGCGTTTGATCCCGACGTAGTTGACGATTTTTCCATTATCATCGCGGACCGGCGTGATTGTCATCGCCTCTTCGTATAACTCACCGGACTTCTTCTTATTGGTTAATTTACCCTGCCAGACACTCCCGTTGGATATTGTCTCCCACATTTCGCGGTAGAAGTCCGAGTCCTGAACGCCGGAATTCAACAGACTGGTGTTTTGGCCCACGGCCTCGTCACGCGAATATCCGGTGACACTCTCAAACGCCGGATTCACATATTCAATTTGCCCGGCCGTATCGGTGATGACGACCATCTCCACGGCGTTTTCCACGGCGTTCTGCAGGATCTGCCGTCCGCGTTCGCTCTCACGCCGCTTGGTTATGTCCGCAAAAGTCCAGATCCGCCCAATGATTTTTCCCTCTTCATCTCGGACGGGGCCGGTCCAACGCTCAAGAATCAGCGACTGGGGAGACACCAACTCCAATTCGATCGTCTGGTCCCGTTCGCGCTCCTGGTAAAGTTGTTCCGCACCTTCCATGAATGCTGCAGGATCTTTGAAACAGTGCTTTGCCGATTCTCGCACTTCAATATCAAGTTTTCCGATGACGGCCGAGGGATCAATACCGAAGATTTCACTAAATCGGCGGTTGGCCATCGTAATTGTCGGGCCGGCGTCAAGGTAACTGACCATCAGCATGGCGTCGGATGTGGCTTCCAGCGTATTGTGCAGGTCGTTGGCCAGAATGTGGATTTGTTCTTCTTTTTGGAAACGTTCGGTGATGTCGCGATCGGTGGCCCGGAAGCCGGTCGGGACTCCGTCCGAGTCCATGATCGGCTGGGCGTTGCTCTCAAAATAATGGATCGAACCATTTCGGTCGATCCAGCGAATGACCAGATTGTGCCAGCCCTCATGGTCGCGGAGGGATTTGGCTATTTGTTTCTGGGCAATTTCAATATCGTCCGGGTGCATCAGTTCGAAGGCCTTGCGTCCCATGATTTCATCCGGTTCGTATCCCAGGAGATCTTTGGCCGCCGGATTGCAGAATCTTACAGTCCCCTCGATGTCCATGTCCCAGACCAATTCCGAAGTGGTTTCCACGATGGAGCGGTATTTTTCCTCACTCCGCGACAGTTGTTCGGTGCTGATTTCGACTAACGCGCGTGATTCACTAAGCCGGCGATCGACGCGGGTGATGACGGTCCCGAGAATCCAAAGCAAGAACAATGAAACGATGCCGCCGTAAATACTCATCCGGGCCGTCGTCCGTCCGGCCTCGGCGAGGGCCTCGGTAACACACACCCAACCCACCAGGTGACCGATGAACACATAGTCGGAATCCACCATTCCGATACCACCGGCCGCCAGTTTGGTCGGCCCCGTTTGGAAGATGTGGCTTTGCAGGTCCCGCGGGGGCCAGGTGGCGTCGGCCATGTCGCCCAAAATATCGGGAAATTTTTCAAACGTATGCGCCAGGATTATCGGATCGAAGACCTTCAAGGTGTCGGGTTCCACCCCCTCCGGTACCGGGTAGTTATACCACTGTCCCTCACCCAAATATGATTTGCTGACGATGGCGGCAAGATCGGATTTCACCCCGCGTTTTAAATCCATCAGTAGATGGGCGATATCGGTTCCCGCTTCAATAAACCCGACGCGGGCCTCCGGGTCGCCAAAGGGCCGGATGACCCGCACCGCAAACATATGATTGGAAAATTCAATCCCCGAGGCCTGCAGGCGTGTCATCCGCGATAGATAGAAAGTGGAACGTTTGATCGAATCGCCCCACCGCTCGGGGTCGTGCCAGCGCAGGAAACATATGCCGCTGGGTTGAATGACCGAAAGCTGGGAGATATTAAATTCCGATTGGAGTTGCTTGAACAGCGGTTTACCCACCAGATACAAACTGTCCCGCTTGCGTTGCAGATACTTCAGCAAGAATCGGGGGTCGTGGTCGATCGTCGAAAGTATCGCTCCCAGGCGCGAGGCGTTGTCCTTGATCCGCGCGTTGAAGTATGATTCAGTCTGGCTGGTTCGCAGTTGCACGGTTTCAAAAACACCTGACCGCTGCGTTAAATACACCATCAAGGTAAACAAAAGCCAGGCCACAATCACTGAGATCAGGAGGGGAATGATAATCTTGGCCCTGATTTTTTGCTGTGTATTCTTCATCGAAAAGATCTACCTGGATCGGTCCAGCGAGGACATTACGCGGCCGATGGCTGATTCTGTCTGCGTCGCCATTCCGATGGATGCCTATCTATCGGTAATATCGGCGAATTTGGTGATAAATTGATGATGCGGATACTGCGCCTGGGCAAAGCACATGTCAGGCAAGAGAATGCGGAATCCGCTGCGTGTTATTGAAATACCCACCCATGGTACCCCCCGAAAGCATTCGGGGGGGCGGTATTTCCCAAATCAATCCTCCTCAGGTTCCGGTGGGCCGTCGAGTTGGGCCCACTGTTTCTTGACGACGATATTGACCATCGGCGTACCGGGAGGGAGCTTGTTTGGGTCCAACAGGTCCGTATCAAAGCCCCAGTCACGATTGGGCGCGGTGTAATATGAACCGTAGCTCCATTTGCCCGTGGCCTGCTCGGATTCCCACAGATCGACCATCGAACCTCGGATTTTCAAAGTTTTGTTCGACCAGTTTTCCAGAAAACGCGGCAGATTTTCCAGCCCGCCGTTGTAATTGTTGCCGTCCTCGCCGGTGGTGGTATTCCCGGTAATAAAGGACACATTGATCGTGGTGTTCGAGGCCACCCGGTCATTGATCCCCAGAGTCGAGCTACCATCATTCCAACTGTTGGAAAGAATATTGTAGGCATCGCATATGACCGCGGCCGGTTTTTTCTGTGACGAATTATAATCCCCCTGGGTGTAGAGGGGATTTTCCGAGACGACCGTTAAACCCGCTTTCAGCGTGCTCCCATCGATCAACCGTGTGGCCGGCTGGGTAACTCCCCCGGCTGTTTGCTTGGTGTAGACCAATCCGTTGGTCGGCCAGTAGGCGCTGGTATTCAGCTTGGAGATGTCGATATCCAGAGCACTGATATCTTTCTGTTCGCGCCCATCGTAGAACGTTCCGTTAGAGATCGAACCTTCGGCAATCATGGCCGCGGTAACATTGGTCCAGGAATTATCGGCTTGTCGGAAGTAGGCCGTGCCGTTGATAATCTTTAATCCCGCTTTATTCTCATAGGAATCCGAGTTGGTTCCGCCGCCGGCATCGTGAATGAGATCGATCGGATCACCGGAAACCGCGACCGGCATATACAATTCGTTGATGCCATGATCCATATCCTGCACCTGCCCGTTCCAGCGTTCCAACGACTCATCAACCCATTCATCGTCAGTGTTGTCCAACCAGGTGCCATCAACGTTTTTCATGTCCTGGTAGGTGCCATTGGCGTCTTTAGCTCGTACCGAACCGTTGCCGGTACTCTGCCCCGAGCCGGGTTTGCGGCCGTGCTTGATGGTCCCGGCCGCGGTGAGAAAGGACTCGATATCCAACCCGTTGTTGGAGCCCAGCCATAGACTGCCGTTGGCGTGTACCCGACCGTTGAGGGTCATGAAGGGGCCGGGATGGATTTCCATATCTGGTTCGTAGAAAACCGCAAACTGAAACAGCGGCACCAACACCTTTTCCACGCGCAGGGAAATGGTGTTGGTAATCGGGGTGGATGACGATACCGCGGTGCTGACCACGTCATACTGATTGCCCAGACCGTACAGCCCCCGATACATCCCCCGGGTCATTTTGGTCTGTTTGGTCGTGTCGAATTGGGCCACGCCATAGGAGACATGATAATGCTCCAGGTCAAACGTTCCCGACGGGAGCGGGTTGGGTGGATAATTGGTGGAGTCGATTGCATTGCGAAAGCAGGCATACGCCAGTTCCGCGCCAGATTCGGCGGCATACAGGGCGTTCACATCCCGCAGTTGCGAGCCGGAGATTGCCACATCGTCGGCCGATTTCATCACGGCCGTGGCGCCGATAATCCCCAGCATCAGCAGGATCGTGAGGCAGGTGATGAGAACAAAACCACGCTCATTCCTTATTGGAAAACCCATGATATTTCCTCGCTTGCTGCGGGTCATAAACCCAGATTACGTACTTGTACTTTCGTCGCGAATTCCCGGCGGCGATATTCGCCCTCAAACTGCAGGTCCTCCCGGTTTGTGCGCGCTGTGATATCGATGAGCACCTGTCGCACTAGACTCGGCTGATTCGGCACATCAAGGGTGTCCCCGTTTTGCATGATGAAACGGAATTGTAGATCCTCAATGTTTTCCGCAAATGGTTCGGCCGGCTCACCCATTTCCTCGACCATCAGTACCGGATGCAGTGAATCCGACTGGTCGATGAAGAACCGGTAGGCCTCGATCATATAGACCTCGCTGCCTTTCGGATACTTCCGGGAGAAGATGGTCTTGTTATGTTGAATATGAGAGGCCGCAACTTGCACTTCGGTAATAATGAAGAATTCGCCGGTATCAGCCACGGGATCATAAATATACGCATAACGGTCTTCCTCGAAACAGGAAATATCATGCCCGTCACAGCGCAACTCGGCTGATGGCTGTGGCATGTCCCACTCAATGGGGGCTTCACAACGTCCCGGCGGCTGATAAATCACCAGGAGTGTATCCGGGTTGGCATTGGCGGCTTCCAAGGCGCCGATCTCTTCTCGGAGCCCGAACCCGGCCATCCGGATATGCCCCGATAACATTTTCACCGAAGCCCGCGCCGCGTGCTGAGCATCGGTCACTTCGTCCTGGATCAGCCAATTGCGGTGCTGAGTCAGGTAAAGCTCAAATGCCGATCCGACAACGATTAGCCCGATTATGCTGGCGACCAGCAGCTCGATAAGGGTGATGCCGCGTTGGCCGCCCGGTATCCGCAGTCGGCGGAGTAGATCTCTTGCGTGCAATTTGCATATACGCATCATTCACCTCATATTTTGCGATAGATGTAGGTTCTAACCTGTCGGAAATGGTATTGCATCTGGCTGTCCTCCCACATCAACTCTACTACAAGTACCTCCAAATTGGCCGTGGGGGGCTCGGTGTCGGTCGTCCACCACATGGTATGCCGGTAGCTTTCCATGTCATATTCCATCCCCCACGAGGGTATCGCTCCGGCTTTGTAGGCCTCGACGATGTTCTGGACGTCCTGCATTACCCGGTCGTTGTTGTCGGCTATCTCATTACCGGTAATGGAAGTGGCGACCATGGGGATCATCAGCAGCATGCCCAGCGAAAAAACAAGCATGCCGACCATCACTTCCAACATGCTGATCCCGGTCTGGTTTCGGATGAGTATTTTCATCAATCGTACCCCTTTTCTGACGGGCGCGACGTCATCTGGCCCGCCTTGCAAGAAACAGTATGTAAAATGCGATGCCGGAATCCGGGTTAACTTGAGGTGAGCCCCTAATGTATTGGGCGCCAATTGAATAATGGCGGTGTTGTCGTGCGGGCCCATCCGCCGCCATATCTTTAGGTGAAAGAATGGTGATAAACTATGGGATGTTGGCAATATTTTGTTGCCATTTTTGAGTATAATTTGTCCGAGACCGCATGCTATATTAATGGGCCTCAATAGTAGTTCACGGCGTTAGGGAGTGAAGAGGGGGCGTGGCGAATTGGCAAAGATATTCCTATGGTAATGATAGGAATATCTTTTCACGGGGCCGGTCTGCGTTTCTGTCGATTCTTGTTTCTTTGTTTCTAAGTCGTTGCGGGACCGTGTCAAAATGACGGCGTGTCTCTCAGAAGCTACTTGACACAAACATGACACTTAGATAAAATATTCACATGAAAGTGTACTAAATTTAGCCGATTATGATACCGGGAGGGCTGCAGTCGAGCTAACAGAGCATCGGGCCAAACATATGGGGCCGATTCGTTGCGATCTAGGGAAAACCATGTACATCTCGCCGGAAGGGAAAGAGCATGCAGTTTACCAAAGCTGAGGAATACGGGATAATCGGGATGATCCATCTGGCGCGACAGCCCCGAGGGGCAGTGGTCAGTCTTGGTGAAATTTCGCGCGCTGAGGATATCCCCGATAAGTTTCTGGCCAAGATCTTCCAAAACCTCACCAAGGCCGGTATCGTCAAATCCCACCGGGGAGTACGTGGCGGATTTTCTTTGGCCAGGACGCCGCGCAAGATCACCATGGGTGAGATTATTAATTCAGTACAAGGCGATGCCGATCCGATGAAGTGCCTCTTTGAACGTGTAGTCTGCAAGCGTATCGATGACTGCCCGATCAGACGAGTGGTACTTGAAGCGCGGAAGAAAATGTTCACGGTTTATAATCGGCACTCTTTGAAGGAGTTGGCTGATGGTTTTCATCCGCGTTAGCCCTAAATCCGCTCCATGTGAATTGTATTGAGATAGTCGGCCGACTTAAATCGATCAATATAGTCAAGTCGATTTGACCGGTAATTGTCGGCCTGAGTGGCGGTAAACTGTTTGTATGTAATGAAATACCCCCCCCCCGGCATTCTTTTTACGGACTACGCGTTATATGGTGGAGCGCGGGCTTCAGGCACGAACCTCATTTTTTGAGGGGATTCCGCTGTCGAAGACTTTGTTTGATTTGATTCCGGTGGGTTCGGGGCGGATGCCGGACTATTTTTCCGAATTATTACCCGGAATTTGGTCCTGATCGCGGCCCGGTTAATTAACGTATCCACCCTCCGATACGGTTAGTGATCGTTCGGCGGCGAAAGCCGGTCGCTCCAGGTGCGAAAAAACTTGACAACGCTGGCGAACGGGGGGATATTATCACGATGTACTTTGGAGCTTACCATACGTGGCGAACTACCGGTCGGCCGGTGGGACGCCCTTTATTTGGAACTCACGGGCGATTAGCTCAGTTGGTTAGAGTGCTTGCTTGACATGCAAGAGGTCACTGGTTCGATTCCAGTATCGCCCACCATTTCCCATGGTTGCGGATTTGGAGCATCGGGTTTGGCCGGCAGCCCGGCAAGGCCTTCTTGGAACGCAACCAGTGAGATAAGACGGTAGACCCAATAGGTGAAAGTAAACGTGGCTGACAAACTAAAATTGAAACTCCCTGACGGAAAGTTCCTTGAATTCGACCGGGGTATTACGGTGGCCGGTGTGGCCGAATCGATCGGGCCGCGGCTCGCCCGGGCAGCGGTGGCAGCCCTGGTTGATGGTCGGCTTGTCGATTTAGCGACGATCCTTGATCGTGATTCGGCGTTTGAGATTGTAACGTTTGACTCCCGCGCGGGCCGGGAAGTGTTCTGGCATTCCTCGGCCCATGTTATGGCTGAGGCCGTGCAGGCGTTGTACCCGGGGACCAAATTGGCCATCGGACCGCCGATTGAGGAGGGGTTTTACTACGATTTCGATACACCGGTTCCGCTGTCCGAGGAGGACCTGAAAAAAATCGAAGAGCGGATGAAACAAATCATTGACGCCGATACCGGCTTTGTCCGCCGTGAGTGTTCGTTGGCCGAGGCCAAATCGCTCTTTGAGGGAAAAAACGAATCGTACAAACTGGAAATTCTCGACCAAGTCGACCAGGAAGGCCAGGACATCAGCATCTACAGCCAGAACGGCTTTGTTGATCTTTGCCGCGGACCGCATTTGCCGTCCACGGGCCGAATCAAGGCGTTCAAACTGCTCTCGGTTGCCGGGGCTTACTGGAAAGACGCCGAGGGCAACCCGCAGTTGCAACGCATCTATGGCGTTTCCTATCCTGAGAAGAAGATGCTCAAGGAATTCCTCAAGCGGCGCGAGGAGGCCGCCCGGCGCGACCACCGCAAGCTGGGCAAGGAACTGGATTTGTTCTCCCTGCAGGAGGAAGGGGGGAGCGGTCTGGTTTTTTGGCATCCCAAAGGCGCGCTGATCCGGCATCTGATTGAAAACTTCTGGCGTGAGGAGCATCTGAAAAACGGGTATGACTTGGTGTATACGCCGCATATCGCCCGGCTTAGCTTGTGGCAGCGATCAGGGCACACCGACTTTTATGCCGAGTCGATGTACCCGCCGTTCGACGTTGAGGGCAATCCGTATCAACTCCGGCCGATGAATTGCCCGTTCCATATCCTCATCTACAAGTCACGGCTGCATTCTTATCGGGAACTTCCGATCCGTTGGGCGGAATTGGGCACGGTATACCGCTATGAGCGGTCGGGTGTGCTTCACGGTTTGCTGCGTGTCCGGGGCTTTACTCAGGATGACGCCCACATTTTTTGCGCCAAGGATGATATTGAGCCGGAAATCGCGCGTACGCTCAATTTTTCCCTGTATCTGCTGCGCACATTTGGGTTTGCCAAGATGAAAATCTACCTCTCCACGCGGCCCGAGAAATCCATCGGGGACGAGGCCGATTGGCAGAAAGCCGAGGATTCATTGCGCGCGGCATTGGCTACAGCCGACGTGGAATACGAAGTCGATGAGGGGGCGGGCGCTTTCTATGGACCGAAAATCGATGTCTGTATCCGCGATGCCATCGGACGTGAGTGGCAATGCACGACGATCCAGTTTGATTTCAATCTGGCCGAGCGGTTTGATTTGACATATGTCGGCGCCGACGGCAACCGGCATCGGCCGTTTTTAATCCACCGGGCACTGCTGGGCGCGCTCGAGCGGTTTTTTGGTATCCTGATCGAACATTACGCGGGGGCTTTTCCCGTTTGGCTCGCCCCGGTGCAGGCGATTGTGTTGCCTATCGTTGACGATATCAATGAATACGCCGGGAAAATCCGCGAAAAGCTGGCGGCTGCCGGTATTCGGGCTCAACTCGATGACCGTAGCGAGAAAATCAACTTGAAAATCCGTGAAGCTGAAGTGAGTAAAATTCCGTATATGCTAGTAGTCGGCGCGCGTGAGGCGGAAACTGGAAAGGTGACCGTGCGCCGGCGCGGACATGAAAAACAGGAATTTATTGATCTCGAAACGGCCATTGCCGATATCGTGGAAAAAAACCGCCAAAGAGAGTGCTAAATGCCGCCATCGATAGGCGAGGCGGCTGGTGAGGACTATTTCAAGAGGAGGTATTTATCGCCAGGAGGAAATACACCCC
>SDBS01000534.1_pt1 | contig 37160 bp, 30 predicted proteins | sample 2277091 | NCBI WGS metagenome assembly SDBS01 (sample SAMN10404972, study PRJNA504765) | marine sediment metagenome | isolation source: marine sediment core GS10_PC15, 163 cmbsf | place: Arctic Ocean: Southern Knipovich Ridge | collected 2010
ACACATGGCATGGATGGAACAATTGGAAACTTTGGATAAAACGATCAAATCCATTGGAAGTTTGACTGATATCGAAACACAGAGAATTGAGTTCGCACTCTTCAACCTGACTTTTTATAAAAGCTTGAAAACATTCGGCTTGTCAAAGGTGACGGCCTATTACCAATTCTGCCCAATGGCCTTGGACAACAAAGGTGCGTACTGGTTCAGCAATTCTGAGGAAATAAGGAATCCTTATTTCGGAGATGTTATGCTCGAATGCGGCGAGGTCATAGAAACAATTAAATAGTTTAAATATTTTTTGACCTGGTTCCTCTCTTGTGCTATAAGATATCTAAAATTGAAAAGAGAGGCACAAGAATCTCGAAAAAACAGTAAGCTTCCCCCCTCCTTTTTTTCAAAAATCGAATCTTTCAAGAACTTTGATTTGACCCTGGAAGATGGTTCTATTTTTCCCGGATATTCTTTTGGTTTTGAAAAATCTATCTCGGGAGAGGTCGTGTTCAACACTGGAATGGTTGGCTATTATGAATCCTTAACCGATCCCAGTTACAGGGGCCAGATCCTGACATTCACTTATCCTCTAATCGGGAATTATGGTGTCCCAGGAGATGAAGTCGAGAATCAGCTTTCCAAACACTTCGAATCGGACAGGATTCATGTATCTGCCTTGATCGTTTCCGATTATTCTTTTTATTACAGTCATTGGAATGCTAAAAAAAGCCTGTCTCAATGGCTGACAGAACAAAAAATCCCTGCTCTATTCGGGATCGATACTCGAGCACTGACAAAACGCCTGAGAGAGAAGGGAACGATGCTCGGGAAAATTGTGTTTGACAAAGATGTCGATTTTTATGATCCCTCAAAAACAAATCTTGTTAAAGAAGTTTCGATTAAAAAGCCTGTTATCTACAACAAGGACGGCGAAAAAAAAATCATCCTTGTCGACTGCGGCGTAAAATACAATATTATCAGAAGTCTCATTCGGAGGGATTGTTGTGTTATCCGGGTTCCATGCGACTTAGATTTTTTCCAGTACGAGTTTGATGCCGTTGTTTTATCCAATGGGCCGGGAGATCCGAAGATGTGCCAAGAAACCATCACCAATGTAAAAAAGTGTATAGAATTAAATATCCCCACACTTGGCATTTGCCTGGGAAATCAGATCTTGGCCCTGGCTGCCGGAGCCGATACCTTTAAGCTGAAATATGGACACAGGAGCCAGAATCAGCCGAGTCTTGAGGTGGGAACAAAACGGTGTTATATCACTTCTCAAAACCATGGCTATGCCGTAGATACAAAGACTCTCCCAAAGGCGTGGACTCCCTGGTTTCAAAACGTCAATGATGGGACCAACGAAGGGATCAGGCATAAAACAAAACCATGTATGTCCGTCCAATTTCATCCTGAGCATACGCCCGGTCCCTTAGATACGGATTTCCTGTTTGACGATTTTTTAAAGATTGTGCACAAATGAAAAAGGTCATAATTCTTGGAAGCGGCGCACTGAAGATCGGTCAGGCAGGGGAGTTCGATTATTCGGGAAGTCAAGCCATTAAAGCTCTCAGAGAAGAGGGCCTCAGCGTTGTCCTTGTCAATCCCAACATCGCCACCATCCAGACTTCCGACTCTTTGGCTGAAAAAATATACTTTCTCCCTGTGACTGCTGACTTTGTCGAGAAGATTATCGAAAAGGAAAAACCTGACGGGATCCTTCTTGGCTTCGGTGGGCAGACCGCGCTCAACTGTGGAGTAGAGCTGTTCAAAAAAGGCATCTTAGAGAAACATAATGTCAAAGTCCTTGGTACATCTGTCCAGGCTATTATGGACTGTGAAGATAGAAAAGATTTTGTCAAAAGGCTCAATGAAATCGATGCAAAAGTCCCGAGGAGTTTAGCCGTTTCCTCAGTGGAAGAGGCACTCAAAGCAGGGGAAAAGATAGGCTATCCTGTTATGGTTCGAGTGGCCTATGCTCTGGGCGGATTGGGTTCCGGTATTTCAAACAACTCGGAGGAGTTAGCACAGAGCGCAAAAAAGGCTTTTGCGAACACTAACCAGCTGCTTGTTGAGGAATACTTGGAAGGCTGGAAGGAAATCGAATATGAGGTGGTCCGAGACCGGCATGATAACTGTATCACGGTCTGCAATATGGAAAATATCGATCCGATGGGGATACATACGGGGGAAAGCATTGTCATCGCTCCGTCTCAGACATTGAGCAATTTTGAGTACCATAAGCTCCGTGATATTTCGATCAAAGTGATCCGTCACTTGGGAATTGTCGGTGAATGCAATATCCAGTTTGCCTTAAACAAAAAAAGTGATGATTACAGGATCATCGAAGTCAATCCCAGATTGTCAAGGAGTAGCGCTTTGGCCTCCAAGGCCACAGGTTACCCTCTTGCTTTTATTGCCGCCAAACTGGCTCTCGGACATTCTTTGGTAGATCTGCAAAATTCCATCACAAAAAGCACGATGGCCTGCTTCGAACCGGCCCTGGATTACGTGGTGGTCAAGCTGCCTCGGTGGGATCTTATAAAATTTAAGAGGGCTTCAAAAAAAATTGGCAGCGAGATGAAAAGTGTGGGTGAGGTCATGGCTATTGGCAGGACCTTCGAGGAAACCCTCCAGAAAGCCATCCGTATGCTGCAGGTCGGGATGTATGGTGTTGTCTGCAATGACATTGTCTTTGATGACCTGGATAAAGCGTTAAAGGAGCCCACAGATAACCGCGTATTTGGCGTGGCAGAGGCTCTTAAAAAATATTCCATCGATAAAATCCATGATTTGACCCAGATTGACAGATGGTTTCTGGCAAAGATTAAAAATATTGTGGATCTGAACGAAGAGATAGGCAATGTGGGTTTTGAGGGTTTGACTGAAGGACTCCTCCGCAGGGCTAAACAACTGGGCTTTTCTGATAAACAGATCTCTCTAACGGTCAATAAAGATAAATTTGATATCAGAAATTTGAGGAAAAAATTAGGGATACAACCTTTTGTCAAGCAGATCGACACCTTAGCCGCGGAATATCCTGCGCAGACAAATTACCTCTATCTCACCTACAATGGAACTGAGGATGATATCGATTTTTCCGACTCGAACAGTGTGATTGTTCTTGGCTCGGGATCATACCGGATCGGATCTTCTGTGGAGTTCGACTGGTGCTGTGTCAATGCTGTTTTAACCCTGCGAGAGCAGGGGTATAAGACAATTATGATCAATTATAACCCTGAAACAGTCAGCACCGATTACGATATCTGCGATAAGCTGTATTTTGATGAATTGAGCTTTGAACGAGTGGCGGATATTTATGAGAAAGAGAATCCCAAAGGATTGATCATTTCGATGGGCGGGCAGATCCCCAATAATCTGGCTATGAAATGCCATGATTACGGGATCAAAATATTAGGATCCTCGCCGTTGAGCATCGACAGTGCAGAAAACCGGCACAAATTTTCCGCTCTTCTCGATGAGCTGGGGATTGATCAACCCCAGTGGGAGGAATTGAGTGGAATGAAGGAGGCCAAGGCTTTTGCCGAAAAAGCTGGCTATCCCGTACTCATCCGCCCCAGTTATGTGCTCAGTGGTGCGGCCATGTCTGTCGCTTTAAACGATACGGAATTGGAACTTTATCTCGGCAAAGCATCCCGCATCAGCCCTGAATATCCTGTGGTCATCAGCAAATTTATCGAGAATGCCAAGGAAATTGAGATCGATGCTGTAGCCAAAAACGGAGACCTGTTTGTCTATGCCATCTCCGAACATGTCGAAAATGCGGGTGTCCACTCCGGGGATGCCACCATGGTTCTTCCTCCTCAGAGAACATATCTCGAAACCACCCGGAGGATGAAGAAAATTGCAAGGCAGATTGCCAAATCACTCCAAATCAACGGGCCTTTTAACATCCAGTTCATTGCTAAAGATAACGCCGTTAAAGTCATAGAATGCAATTTGCGTGCTTCGCGGTCGTTTCCGTTTGTATCCAAAATATTTAAAATGAATTTTATCGATCTGGCCACAAAAATCATTATGGGAATAGACGTCCCCAGGATAGATAAATCCTGCTTCGAACTGGACTATGTCGGAGTAAAGGCGCCTCAGTTTTCTTTCACCCGGATCAAAGGGGCCGATCCGGTTTTGAGTGTGGAAATGGCTTCAACAGGGGAAGTGGCGTGTATTGGGGACAGTTTTGAAGAAGCTTTTCTGAAATCTCTTTTATCGGTTGGATTTTCGTTTCCTAAAAAAAATATTCTTTTATCCACCGGCCCCTTTGAAAGCAAAGCCTTGTTCCTTCCCAATGCGAAAAGGCTGCATGACCTCGGTTACAAACTTTTTGCCACACGAGGAACGGCCGACTATATGAAATACCACGGGATTCCCTCTGTAGTTCTCTACTGGCCACTGGAAAAAAGGGAGCCTAACACTCTGTCGTACATTGAAGGCAAAAACCTCGATCTGATCATCAACATCCCAAAAAGCATTGAGGAAGTGGAGCTCACGAACGATTACTTGATTAGAAGAAAAGCCATTGATTTTAATATCCCTCTGATCACTAATCTGGAATTTGCCGATAGATTCATCGATGCCATTGCGAAATTAGATGTCGATGATCTAGCCATCAACTCCTGGGACGAATATTAGAAGATTAATTGGGGACAGTCCCCATTTTTTTTAATAAAAAATGGGGACTGTCCCCAATTAATCTTCTAAAATAGTTGACAAATATTATCGTATAAGTAAAAATAGGTGTTCAATATTTCATAAGTTTCAAGGAGGTAATTATGTCTAAAAAAACGAGACTATTGACCCTGTTTATGATGATGACTTTTGTGCTGGTTCTTGCAGGGATCTCACAGCTGCAGGCTGCAGAAAAAGTAACCTGCCCGGTGACTGGAGAAGAATTCGAAAAAACTGAAACCACCAGTTCATTTGAGTTCAAAGGTAAAACCTATTATTTTTGCTGTCCCGGCTGCAAGGACAAGTTTGTCAAAAATCCTGATGAATACCTCAACAAAGAAGGAGAGGAATTACATCAGCATGGTGAAGAAGAGATGCATGCTGAGCACGGTGAAGTGGAAATGCATGGTGATCACCAGGAGAGCGCCACCGCTGTCGATCCTGTCTGCGGGATAGATGTCAAAAAAGAAGGCGCCAAACATACATATGTGTATAAGGAAAAAACATATTATTTCTGTATGGCAGGCTGCAAAGATAAATTTGTAGAAAATCCCGGAGAGTATCTTAAGGATGCCGAAGAGCAGGTGACCTGTCCGGTTGCCGGTAAGACGATTGCAAAATCCGATGCTGCCGGATCCATGGAGTATAAAGGAACGACCTATTATTTTTGCTGCGCCGGCTGCCAGGAGAAATTTAAAGCCGATCCTGAAAAATACATTAAAGAGATTTGAACGAAAAAAAGTAATCTGAAATCAACGTATATAAATCCCTTTTGTTCCCTTGAGAACAAGAGGGATTTTTTTTACTCGATTTTCTGAATATCCAGGCCCACCTTCTCCAACAGCCATTCGTCATTGTAGATTGTGCTGAGGTAGCGTGTGGCGGCATCGGCGAATATAGTGACGATTCTGGCCCTGCCGTCGATTTTTTCGGCCAGCTGCATGCAGGCTAAAAGAACGGCTCCGCTCGATCCTCCCGCAAAAACAGCCTCTTTGAAGGCCAGCTGCCGGGTCATATGGAATGCATCGATGTCCGTGATCTGGCAGATATCATCAATAAGGCTGAAATCCACACATTTTATGAGGAATTCATCCCCTAAGCCTTCGAGGAGATAGGGACTGGGTGTGATGAGTGTTTGGGAATGGAAGTAGTCATAAAACACCGAACCTTTAGGATCGACCCCGATGATCTTTATATTTGGTTCCTTTTCTTTCAGGTATCGCGCCACTCCTGAAATGGTGCCGCCAGTTCCCATCCCGGCCACGAAATAATCGATTTTTCCCTCCATCTGCTCCCAAATTTCAGGTCCTGTCGAGAGGAAATGCGCTTCGCTGTTGTCACGGTTATTGTGCTGGTCAAAATAGTAGCTGTTGGGTGTCTGTTCCACAATGAGAGGTGTGATATTGTTGTAGCTTTTCGGGGATTCCGGAGGGAGTGTGTGGTCAACAAAAACAAGTCCGACATTCAATGCTTTGAGGAATTTGATTTTTTCCGAGCTAAGATTATCTCTCACGACCATTTTTAGTTTGTATCCTTTGATCGCACAGACCATGGCCAGCGCTAGGGCTGTATTTCCTGATGAGTTGTCGATAATCGTTGCTCCCGGAGACAGCCGCCCATCCTTCTCGGCCTTTGCTACCATGTGATGGGCCACGCGGTCTTTAATACTTCCCATGGGATTCAGGAATTCGAGCTTGGCGAATATCTCTGCTTGGCTGTCCTTGCTGAAATGATTAAGTTTGACAAGGGGGGTATTTCCTATGCCTTCGAGTATGTTTGTGCGAAATATTTTCAAATGCTCTTTCACAAGCTGCTCCTTTCCAGTTTCTGTATCATTAAGTTTTACGGTCTTTAGTGGAATTCAGTTTACAGATTCCCACTTCCTCTGTCAAAATCTGGAAGAATTGGGGCCTGAGCTCCAATCCTTAGCTGATATTAAGATGTAAATCTGGTATTCTATAAACTGAAGAAAGTGAAGAAAAAACGTGTTGTTGTGGCCATGAGTGGGGGTGTGGATTCCTCTGTGGCCGCGGCCCTGCTTCTGGAGCAGGGGTATGACGTCGTCGGTGTCACGATGAATTTATTCTCTCTTCCCAAAAAGTACTGCAGGGATGAAAATGTTAAAAGCTGCTGTGGTTGGGGTGCGGCCGAGGACGCCCATCAGGTGGCTTTGACTTTGGGGATTCCTCACTATGTCATCGATATGCGTAAAGAGTTTGAAACTAAGGTGATTGATGATTTTTGTGCCGAATATAAAAAGGGACGCACGCCCAATCCCTGCATACGATGCAACGAGTTCATCAAGTTTGATGACCTGTTCGAGAGATTGGACACTATGGATGCCGACTATTTGTCCACAGGACATCATGTCCGCATTAAAAATGACAAAAAGAAGAAAAGGCGTCTTCTTAAAAAAGGAATAGATAGAGAAAAGGATCAGTCCTATTTCCTCTATACCCTGACACAGGATCAGCTGGCCCGGATTCTGGCACCTGTTGGCCATTTCACAAAAAAAGACATCCGGAAAAAGGCTCAAGAATTGAACCTCCCTTCAGCACAGCGGCCGGAGAGCCAGGAAATTTGTTTTGTGCCGGACAATAACTATTCCCGGTTCCTCCGGGAAAAAATTCCTCAAGCGGTTAAGCCGGGTCCTATTGTTGATTCCAAGGGAAAAATCTTAGGACAGCATGAGGGAACACTCCATTTTACAATCGGTCAGCGAAAGGGAATGGGTATTGCCGCGGTTCATCCTCTCTATGTTGTTGCCATCGATGCTAAGAATAACACCATTGTGGCCGGGCCCGATGAAAAACTCTATGATAATGAACTGGTGGCCTCACAGATGAATTTTATATCTATATCCGGATTAAAAGAAGACGTGATACTCCAGGCAAAAATCCGGTACAAACACACGGAGGCTGAAGCCCAACTAGTTCCCATAACAACAGACAGTGTGCGTGTGGTGTTTAAAACGCCACAGAGGGCCATCACCCCAGGACAGGCCGTCGTGTTCTATGATGGCGAGACCGTAGTCGGGGGCGGTATTATTGATTCAAGGGGATAAAATTATGATAAAAGGCTGTGTTTCTGAAGTCGGGCAAATCCGGCGTCTTTTGCTCAAGCATCCCCGGTCTGCATTCCTCGGACCGGAAAACATCCAGCAGCAGTGGCAGGAATTAAACTATTTAGCTCCTCCCGATTATGAGAAAGCTCTCAAAGAGTACGAGGCCTTTGTCCACCTTTTAAAAAACTTTGTACCGGACATATCCTTTCTTCCTGAACACAAAAATACGGGTTTGGATTCCATCTATGTACATGACTCATCCATCATGACAAAAAATGGTTTGATCCTGACGAATATGGGAAAAAAGGAGAGAGCGGGAGAACCAGGGGCCGTGGGTGAGTTTATGGCTGGATTGAGTGTTCCTATTATCGGCTCCATTTCCGGAGAAGGACGGTTGGAAGGGGGCGATGTCGTCCTTTGGGATGCCCAAACTCTTTGTGTCGGTTTAGGGTACAGGACAAATCAAGAGGGAATCCGCCAGCTCCGGGAAATCACAAAAGGCGACATAAAAGAATTTGTTGTGGTTCCTCTTCCACACTGGAAGGGCCCGGGGGATGTGCTGCACTTGATGTCATTGATCAGTCCGGTCGATTATGACCTGGCTGTGGTCTATTCCCGTCTTCTTCCAGTCTCATTTCGAAACTGGCTGATCCGGCGGTCAAAGAAGCTCATCGAAGTGCCGGATTCTGAATTTGATTCCATGGGTTGCAATGTTCTTGCTCTTGCACCAGGACGCTGCATAATGATTGAGGGCAATCCTCAAACCAGGCAAAAACTTCTGGACGAAGGGATTGAAGTCTGGGAATACAGCGGCGAAGAGATTTCAGCCAAAGGAGCAGGGGGTCCCACATGCCTGACGAGGCCTCTCCTGAGAACTGAGTTTTAAACCTAAATTTTTCCGATAGATTTGAGCTTCGAATCCACCGATGCCTCTTTGTCCAACCTGTGGTCAATGCGCAGATCGATATGGATTCTTTTCACATCCCTTTCGACCATCGCCTGATGAGTTTTTTCGATTAACGAGAAGAGGGATTTGAGATCCGGAGATTCTATGACTGTCGACATCCCTCCCGTCACACTCTTCAGGCCCGAGTCCTCGATGATCTGAATGGCCTGTTTGACGTAGGAAGAAACGGACGCGCCCTCACTTGTCGGGAAAATGGATAATTCGGCAATAATCATCGTTGACTCCTTTTTATCCAGGTTATTAAATTGATCTATATGGTTTAATGTCCTGGAATTTTTTACGGATTCTGACCAATTCCAAATTGGTCTCTTGGATCAACAGATCGAGTGCGTCTTTGATCGGGCGGATTTTGTCCACAAGCCCTACGCTCTGCCCGGCCATCACAGATCCAAACTCCACATCCCCGTCTTGAACGGCCTTTCTAAGGGCTCCCATCCAGAATTTCTCGACTTCAAACTGGGCTTCTGTGAGTGATATTTCGTTTTTCCTTCGCTTTTGGATGAGATCCATCTGGAGATCTGAAAATTGATCATGACCCTTGTTTTTGAGGGCTCGGACAGCGACAATCCTGAGTTCGGAACCGATCTGTGGCGTCGAGATGGCATTGCGGGCTTTGGCTTTGATAAAAGACTGCTTAAACTTAGGGTGAGCCCGGCATTCTTCAGTCAAAACAAAATAGGTCCCCAATTGAACTCCCGAAGCGCCCATCAGAAGGAGGTGAGCGATGTACTTTCCAGAGGCGATACCTCCGGCGACAAAAATGGGGACTTCATCGACCTTAAACAACACCTGCTGGAGAAGTATTCCCAGCGAAACATGCCCCACGTGGCCTCCGGCCTCACTCCCCTCCAGGATAAGGGCGTCCACACCCATGTTTATGAGGCGTTTGGCTATGGATTCTGTCGAAGCAAAACTTAAAATTCTAGCGCCGCTGGCTTTGGCCGTTTTTATCTCGGGCTGCCGGGGAAAGCTGCCGGCGAAGACGATGTAACGAACCTTGTTTTCTACGGCCACTTTTAAGTGGTTTTTATAATGAGGGGCGATTGTGATCAGGTTGACGGCAAATGGATTTTTCGTGAGCTCCTGCGTCTTTTTTATTTCTGAATCCAGCATCTCGGGGGTCATATTGCCTGCAGCCAGACATCCAAACGCGCCGGCATTGCTCACATCCGCGACAAACTGGCTGTCTGAAATCCACGTCATGGCCCCTGCGATGATGGGTGTCTTGACTCCCAAGAAATCTTTGCCTTTGTTCCAAATATTTTCCAGATATTCCATCTTTTCCCTTATTATTACAGCAAAAAGAAACTCTTGCTGTAACAATTCTAATTTTTTTTTGGCTTTTTTTTTCCGAATCATTATAATATTACATAAGAACTTTGGATTTCAAATCGAAAAGGGTTGACAGGCTAAATTCTTTTCTTATATTATACGTTTTCTATTTGGCTACTAGATCAATAGAATAAATAGATTACATAGAAAATATCGTATTAGCCAAGATTGTTTTCGATACCTTATAAGTATATTTAAAATAATGTATTTATTGGGTACAGTCGGATCTTTTTGTTAAAAGGTGTAGCCATGGATTCTCTAAAGAAAAAACTATTCTCTTTATCTAAAACCCAAATCGTTATGATTACAGCGATTTTTCTTGTTTTGTGCATTTTCTTGATACTATCAATAAGCTCTGTTTGGGGCAGCATTAAACAACCCATTGCCTTTAATCATAAAATTCATGCAGATAATGAGCTGGTGTGCCTGGATTGTCATATCTATTATGAAGATCACGCATCATCAGGACGCCCTACAATTGAGATCTGTTCGGCCTGCCACGATGAGCCTCAAGGAGAAGGCCGGGAAGAGAAAAAAATAGTCGAACATGTACAAGCCGGAGAAGAGGTTGAGTGGAAAAGGCTTTATCGGGTTCCCGAAGATGTCTTTTTCTCCCATAAAAGACACGTGGTCCTGGGAAACATGGAATGTTCTGTGTGTCACGGCAGCATTGGTGAGAGTACAAAACCACCGGCTAAACCCCTCAAAATTAAAATGAAAAAATGTATGAACTGCCATGAAGAAACAGAAGTCAGTAATGATTGTATTTCCTGTCATAGATGAGTCAATAGGATAAATGTTCTATGAATATGAAAAGGAAAATTAAATGAGTTTAAAAAGAAGAGATTTCCTTAAAATCGTTTCGACATCAGCCTTAGCGTTGCCCTTCCTCGATTGTTCTTCAAATGGTTATTTTTCTTCTGTGAGAGAAGGAAAATGGACGCCAAAGGATGAAAGTTGGATTCAGTCTGTTTGTCAAGCCTGTCCTGGCGGCTGCGGGATCTTGGTCCGTGTTGTTGACAGGAAAGCCGTTAAGATCGAAGGAAATCCTGCTCATCCGGGCAACCGGGGTGCGCTCTGTGCATCCGGACAGGCCGGGTTACAGCTGCTCTACAACCCGGATAGAATCAAAGGGCCGATGAAAAAAGTCGAAGGCAAGAATTCTTTCGAATGGAAAAGCATAACCTGGGATGAGGCTCTGGAAACGCTTGTATCAAAATTGAAGGAATTAAAGAGTTCAGGAAAGGCTCATTCTCTAGCCTTATTGAGTGAAGAAAATGGTGGAATGCTCGGGGAAATATTCGATAGATTCATGACTGTTTTTGGTTCTCCTAATCATCTTTCCGATAATTCGTACACAAGCTTATCTGAAGCCTTTCATTTGACTCAAGGGATTGATCATTTAATGGCTTATGATTTTGAAAACACCAATTATATTCTATCCTTTAGCAGCAGTTTTTTATCCAACTGGCCGTCCCCTGTTCAATCTATTAGAGCGTATGCCTATCTGCGGCAGGAAAGACCCGGAAAAAAAGCAAAAATTATTCAGGTTGAACCAAGATTTTCTATTACCGCCTCTCGATCAGATCAATGGATTCCCATCGAACCGGGGACAGAAGGATTGCTGGCATTGGGAATTGCCTATGTCATCATAAAAGAGAATCTTTACGACGAAAATTACGTGAAAAAATTCACTTTTGGATTTGAAGATTGGAGAGATGAAAAAGGCGACTCGCACAAAGGATTTAAAAGCCTTGTCCTGGAAAGCTATCGATCGGATTTTGTGTCCGAAGCCACAGGTATTTCAGTTGACACCATTGTTTCTTTGGCCAAAGATTTTGCGGTCAACAGGCCTGCTGTCGCAATTCTCGATAAAAATGCTACTAACTATTCAAATGGATTGTATAATGCCATGGCCATCCATTCTCTCAATGCTCTGGTTGGCAGTATAGATGTCCCTGGAGGAGCACTAGTCAAGAGAAAGGCTCCAATTCAGGAGCTGCCTGACATTTTTATCGATGAAACGACACAGAAAAGCCTCCTGCAGAAAAGAATCGACAGCTCTGAAAATGGTCGGTTCCCATTTGCCGGATCTATACCTGCACTGATTCCGGAAAACATCCTCAAAAATAATCCCTACCCGGTAGAAATGATCTTGCTCAAGAATTCAAATCCTGTCTTTTCATCACCTAATGGAGAAGTTTTCAAACAAGCTCTCGAGAAAATTCCTTTTGTTGTGAGTTTTTCCTCTTTTATGGATGAGACGACTCAATATGCAGATCTTTTACTTCCCGATAAAACATATTTTGAAAAATACTATTATGTGGAGAGTCCTTCAGTATCGATGCTCCCTATTGTGGCTGTGGGAAAACCTGTTCTTGATAATGTTTTTAATGCTAGGGCGACAGAAGATGTTGTGTTGGACATGGCTCAAAGAATGGGGCCAACTTTTGCCAGTCAGTTCCCATGGAAAAATTCAGAAGAGTTTCTTTCCTATAAAATGGAGAGTCTTTTTCATGCACACAAGGGAATTGTCTTTGCCGATTTGTTTGAAGAAGCGCAGCTGAAACTGCTTGAGGACCGCGGTTGGTGGGTGCCTCAGTTCTCTTCAGCCCGTGAATTCAAGGCGGAATTGATGGAAAAAGGAGGATGGTGGGATCCTTCGTATGCCTTTGGCGTGAGAAGTTATGTGCTGAGGACACCTTCAAGAAAATTTGAATTCTATTCTCAATTATTCAAAGAGAAATTCGATAAAATCGTCCATCAACAGGGAGACACGGAGGTCGATTTAACAAGATCAAAATTAGAAGCGCTTAAAATTGAGGCTCGTGGAGATGATGTCTTTTTACCTCATTATGAAGTACCGAGGTTCAATGGCAAAGAGGATGAATACCCCTTTCATTTGTATATTTATCATCCCCTTAATCTATCCAATGAATATTTTGCCAACCAACCCTGGTTTCAAGAGATTATTGGATTCCATCTTAATATGAGTTGGGATTCATGGGCGGAAATAAATCCTGACACGGCTGCAGAATTAGGGATTAAGGATGGAGATCTCATCTGGATCGAATCTGCCTCCAAACGAGTCCAAGTCATCGTAAAAATCTATCCCGGGACGATACCGGATGTTGTGAGTGTGCCGTATGGATTGGGGCACAAAACCTTTGGACGATGGGCGAAAAATAGAGGAATCAACCCTGTAGAATTGTTGGAAACAGAGTTTGATGAATTGACGGGGTTATCTATTAAGTTTTCGGCACGTGTCAAGATTTATAAGGTGTAATCGAGGAGAAAAAAATGGCATATTGGGGAATGGTAATTGACCTGGATAAATGTACGGGATGTCAAGCCTGTGTTGTTGCGTGTAAAGCAGAGAATAATATTCCTTTTTCTTCTCCCAAGGAAGCCGGGCGGAAGAGAATTATTTCCTGGATGAGGGTTCTCCAAGTCACAGAGGGGGAGTACCCGAATTTGAGAGTCAGATATATCCCCCGGCCGTGTATGCACTGTGAGAATCCGCCCTGTGTGAAGGTCTGTCCTGTCGGCGCGACTTATAAGAATGAAGAGGGATTGATCGCTCAGGTTTATACACAGTGTATTGGCTGCCGCTACTGCACGAATAATTGTCCGTATACACTGAAATACTTCAATTGGTTTAAGCCTGAATGGCCGAAGGAAATGGAGAATTATTTAAATCCCGATGTTTCGATTCGGAGCAAAGGTGTGGTCGAAAAATGCACCTTCTGCAACCATCGTTTGCAAAAAGCGAGAGAAAAGGCACGTGCCGAGAATAGACCTCTTAATGAGAGTGATTATATTCCAGCCTGTGTCCAGACATGTCCGGCAGAAGCCATAAAATTTGGAGACCTGGAGAACTCGAAAAGTGTCGTTTACCAGTTGGTTCGAAGCCCCCGGGCTTTCCGTCTTCTTGAAGAATTGGGAACTGAACCGAAGGTGTACTATCTGACAGAAGGAGAATGGCATGGATAAAGACATGGATAAAGTTACGTTTGATAAACATTTTAAGAGCGAAGTTGACAAAGATGCTCTCGCCATTCTCAAACCTCTTCTCTATACCAGTAGACGATTTTATACGGTCGTCTGTATTCTTGTAGCCATCATGTTGATCGGTGTTTTGGCTTGGTTCATTCAACTCAAGAAGGGATTGGGGGTTACCGGACTCAATCATCCGATTTTCTGGGGATTCTACATAACAAATTTTGTTTTTTTTATCGGAATCAGCCATGCCGGCACTCTCATCTCTGCAATTCTTCGATTGGCAAATGCAGAATGGAGACGAGCTATCACTCGATCGGCGGAGGCGATCACTGTTCTTGTTCTCTTTTTTGGTATTTTTAACATTGTGACCGATCTCGGCCAACCAGGCCGTATGTTTAAGGTTTTTACTAGTGGGAAACTGAGTTCACCTCTGCTCTGGGATGTTATTAGTATCTCGATTTATTTAACCGGGAGCGTCATTTATCTTTATCTTCCTCTTATTCCGGACATCGCCCTCATGCGGGATAAGTTAAAAGGAAAATATAGAGGATTTTTCTATAAAATATTGGCGCTCAACTGGGAAGGGACGGAAAAGCAGTGGAAAATTCTTGAAAAAGCCATAGCCGTAATGGCCGTAATGATTATCCCCATCGCCATTTCCGTTCATACGGTTGTCTCCTATGTTTTTGCCATGACGATTCAGCCGATGTGGCACAGCACGATTTTTGGACCCTATTTCGTTACCGGAGCCATTTTTTCGGGAATTGCTGCACTGATCATAGTTATGTATTTTATCCGAAGGAGTTATGGTCTGGAAAAATTCCTGAAACCCGTTCATTTCAACAATTTAGGTTTACTCCTTCTCGTCATGAGTGCCCTGTGGTTCTATTTTACTTTTACTGAAAATCTGACGGCTTTTTATGGGGCCGAGCCTGCTCATCTCTCGGTTTTTTGGAGTAAATTTACCGGCACCTATGCCCCGTACTTTTGGGTGATGGTTCTGTGCTGTTTTGTTATTCCCATGATCATTCTGTCCAATCGAAGAACAAGAACTGTTAAAGGGACACTCTATGCTTCCGTGTCCGTTGTTTTAGGAATGTGGCTGGAAAGATTTACAATCGTGCTGCCTACATTGATCAATCCCAGGCTTCCTTATGAGAGGGGTACTTATTCTCCGACTTGGATTGAATTTGCAGTGACGGCTGCATGCTTTGCGACGTTTATACTGCTTTATATGATTTTTACGAAGATATTCCCGATTATTTCAATATGGGAAATTAAAGAAGGGAAGGAAAAAGGTATCAAGGAAACGGCTGAAAGGCTGAGGACCTATCTTCCTGGGAATGAATAGAGATATGAATTGAAAAATCACAGCCGTGAGGAATAGACTATGAAAGAAGGCAACATGTCAGCTTCAACAAGGATATCAAAATTATTGGCTCTTGTTTTGATTGGAGTTTTTTTTACTGTGGGAGTTTTAATATCTTCATTGACATTGGATCAGGAAGAATCTTCTCCATTTCCTGAAGATCCGTTGAAGGGCAGTAAACTGTTCGTTTCAAAAGGCTGCATTAAATGCCATGCCATTTGGGGTATCGGTGATGCCCTCGGTCCTGATCTTGCACAGATGAGTAAGGACCTGGATCTTCTTCAACTCGCCGGATTATTATGGAGCCATTCTCCCAAAATGATAGAGATCATGCAGGAGAGAGGTGTGTCCCGTCCATCATTCTCTCCTCAGGAAATGGGCGATTTAATGGGATATATCTTTTACTTCAACTATTTCGATCAGCCTGGCGATTTTATAGAGGGAGAAATATTATTTACTGAAAAAGGATGCATTCGCTGTCATTCGGTGGGTGAAAATGGACGCGGAGAAAAGATGCCCCTGGATGAGTATGGCAGATATATATCTCCTTCTTTTTTAGTGACGGGTCTTTGGAATCACAGCTTTGATATCATCTCAGAGATGAAAAAAATTGGGCTTAAACAGCCCGAATTTGAGGGACAAGAACTGAACCATTTGCTGGCTTATCTGCGTGGGGCTGCAATCAACAAAAACGGAGAAATAATTTATGCACAGCCTGGAAGTCCCAAAAGAGGCCAGGAGATATTCGAACAAAAACAGTGCAGTGCATGTCATACAGTACTGGATAAGGGGGGAACACGAGGTCCTGATCTCGGAAAACGGGAATTACGTATGTCTCTCACAGAGATTGCCGGAAAAATTTGGAGCCATTCCAACCATATGTGGGAAGAAATGCGCAGGATCAACCTCCAGTTCCCGATTTTTTCGCCAAATGAGATGGCCGATGTTATCTCCTACCTTTACTTCATTCAATTTTATGATGAAGAAGGAGATAAACTAGAGGGAAAAAAACTTTTCAGGGAAAAAGCCTGTATTTTTTGTCATGCCCTGGAAGGAGAGGGAGAAAATATTGGTCCTGACCTGGGCGAAAGCGAGGTTGTGTTTTCTCCGATATTTTTGGCTTCAACCATGTGGAATCATGCGGTAATCATGGAAGATATGTTGGCCGAGAAAAATCTCGATTGGCCCCGTTTTTCAGGGAACCAGATGCGGGATATTGTCAGTTATGTCAAGGACGCTTCGAAAAAAAGCCGTGAAGAAAAAAAAGAAACAGCCGAGTCTTCCTCGGAATCAGTTGTTCTTTTTATTTCCGAAACAAAATTCGACCTGGAATTAGCAAAAAAGGGGAAAATCATTTATGAGGCCAAGGCTTGCGCGGCTTGTCACAGTATCAGGAGTGAAGAGCAGAAAATGGGGGGATCACTGGATAACGTCACCGAAATAAGAGATTTGGAATGGTTGTTTAGATTTATTAAAAATCCGAAATCGATGATGGTGACAGATGGATTGGCCAAACAACTTCTGCGTGATTTTAACAATATCCCCATGCCCAACCAGGGCTTGACAGATCAAGATGTGATTGCCATTATTGAATTCCTGAAATCACCGGAAAAAGTAAAATAAAAATGACTTACAAAGTCAAAGTTCCCGACTTAATGTGGTACAGGTCAAATATATTATGCATGGAAGCCTGTCCCGTCCATACCGATTCCGGGCGGTATGTTCAGCTCATCGGACAGGGACAGGATGAAGAAGCCTATTTTGTTTTGCGTTCATCCAATCCTTTTGCCTCTGTGTGCGGCCGCATTTGTGCCGCCCCTTGTGAAGATGCATGCCGGAGGGGGAAAATAGACGAGCCCATAACAATCCGGTCTTTAAAGAGATATGTCACTGAAAAATATGGGATCGAATCCGACGCTGCTCAGACGCAGGATTTGCTTATTGAAGGAAAGAAAATACCTCAAGGTTCTTCTTGGCCCCTCCATGTCCCTTCCATCGTCGAAAGAGGGAGGGAAACGAAAGACAAGAAAGTTGCGATTGTTGGAGGTGGGCCTTCCGGATTGGCCTGTGCCCATGATCTAGCTTTAAGGGGGTACAAGGTCACTGTCTTTGAAGCGTCCCATTCTTTTGGCGGTATGCTGCGAACGGCTATTCCGGAATACAGGCTGCCAAAAGATGTTTTGAGAAAAGAGTCGGAATACATGCTGTCTTTAGGGGTTGAAGTCCTGTTTGATACTCCGATTGCAGAGGATTTTGGCCTCAGTGAGTTGATGGAAAAAGGATATGAGGCCGTGTTTATCTCCGTGGGAGCAGGGCAGAGCCGGAGTCTCGAGATAGAAGGGACGGAACTGGATGGTGTCTTTAACGCGGTCGATTACCTTCTAAACGTCAATCAAGGCTATAAAATCGATCTGGGAAGAAAGACGGTCATTATTGGAGGAGGCCTGGTCGCTCTGGATTCAGCACGGACAGCCTTGCGGGAGGTTCTTGCCGAATTGTCAGATTCAGAAGAAGCCAAGTTGGCGATCGATTTATCGGCCGAAGCTGGGATGATGCTGGCTGCGATGGATGTTGCCCGTACTGCCCTAAGAAGAGGAACTTTGAAGGTGGATGTGGCGAGTCTCGAGTCATTTGAAGAAATGCCGGCGGCTCAAACGGTTCAGGGGAATGAAGAATTTGAGGAATCTGTTAGAGAAGGGATTACTTTTCACCCTTCCCTGGGCCCTAAGCGAATTATAGGTGAGAATGGAAGAATCAAGGCCGTCGAGTTTCTGAAGGTTAAAAGGGTCTTTGATGAGCAGGGGCGTTTCAACCCCGAGCTGGAACCAAACAGCGAACAGATCATTGAAGCGGATTCTGTCATATTGGCCATCGGCCAAATGCCGGATCTCTCCTTTATTAAACCAGAAGATGGAGTCGAACTTACTCCTCAAGGAACGGTTAAAGTTGATCCCCTCACTTTGGCCTCGTCACGGCCGGGTGTTTTTGCCGGAGGAGATGCCGCTTTTGGAGCAAGGATCCTGATTGAAGGTGCGGCGAATGGGAAATTAGCCGCTCAGTCTATCGATAATTATCTGGCTAAAAGGGAACTAAAGAATACTGTTTCTGTCTCCATTCAGGTACTTGCCTCGAAAGATTATCAAAAACCTAAAGAATACGAGACCAATGAAAGGGAATCCCCGAAAAAAATATCTCTTGACCGCCGTGTAGGAATTAATGAAGTCGAACTCCCTTATGAAGAGCAGGAGGCACGAAAACAGGCAGAGCGCTGCTTGATTTGTCATATTAATACGATTTATGATTCTCAGCACTGCATTCTCTGTGGGGCATGCGTCGATTTTTGTCCAAATAACTGTCTAAAGCTTGTTCCCTATTCCGATATAGATCTAGAACAAAGAGAATTGTTCGATGAAAAAATTTACGATCAAAAAAAGCAGGGTTTAACGGCAATGATCAAGGATGAAATCACATGTATCCGTTGTGGTCTCTGTGCGACTGTGTGTCCGACAGGGGCAATGACTATGGAGAGATTTTCATTTAAGGAGACTTGAGGCTAGTGGCAGAAAAAAAAGAAAAAATGAAAAGAAGGTTATTCTTAGGAATTTTAGGAAAATTGACCATTGTTGGAGCCTTGCTGGCTGAAACTTTTGGGGCGATAAAGGTTTTTATCCCTCGAGTCCTTTATGAGCCTTCTTCAAGGTTTAAAGTCGGCAGGCCCGAAGATTTTCCCGAGGGATTGACTTTTCTTCCCGAGAATAAATTGTATATTATCAGAGAAGGGGATGATTTTCATGCCCTCTCAGCTGTCTGCACGCACCTTTTCTGTGTGGTGGACTGGAAGCCCGATTCGGAGGAGTTTTACTGCTCCTGCCATGGAAGTATATTCACAAAAGAAGGTATCAATATGACTGGCCCGGCTCCAAAGCCTCTTCCTTGGTTTTCTTTAACTCTAGCTCCGGACGGGAATCTCCTTGTTGATTCAAATGAAGAAGTTTCTTCGGATATAAAATTTTCGCTTTAAATGAGATGAGCCAATGAAAGATAAACTTAACGATCTTTGGAGAAAATTAACCTGGTCATGGTCTCCTCGTTCGGACCGGGAAGCCAGTGAATCTATTGTAAATAATTTCTGGCTGCACTGGTTCCCGTCAAGAATCTCTCTGCGCAGTATGAGTTGGGGATATTCCTTCTGGCTGGGAACATTTTCTGCCTGTTTGTTCCTTATTTTAGCGATAACGGGAGCCCTGCTCCTCTTCTTTTACATCCCTTCTGTCCAGAATGCCTACTGGAGTATAAAAGATATAGACAATGTGATCAGTTTTGGCTGGCTTCTTCGAGCGCAGCACAGGTGGGCAGCTCAACTCATGATTTTTATTGTTTTTATCCATTTAGTTCGAGTGTTTTATACGGCGGCCTACCGCAACCAGAGAATCTGGAACTGGTATATCGGAATCGGCCTTCTCGTCTGTACTCTGTTTCTCTCGTTTTCAGGTTATCTCCTGCCCTGGGATCAGTTGGCCTATTGGGCGTTGACTATTGGCAGCGGCATTGCCAGTGCCATTCCCGTTGTAGGAGAAAGTGTTCGCTTTCTTCTTGTGGGAGGAAATGCCATAGGACAGAGCGGTCTCCTGCGGTTTTTTGTCCTCCACAATTTTGTGCTTCCAGCAGTGCTTTTGTTTCTTTTTGCTCTCCATATGTGGAGGATCAGAAAAGATGGGGGGCTGGCCTCTATGGACAGGTTGGTCCACGAAACTCAACTCAAAGAAATTCCCGCAAGCCCGACAAAAACCTATTCTCTGCTTGGTGTAACTGAAGGTTCGACAGTACAGGTAGCCACCACAGAAGTGCTTGATGAAACAAATTCCGTGCGTTCTTCTCCCCATTTAATCAAAAGAATTGCGGTTGTCTTTCTAGTGTGTACTCTTATCACCCTGTTTCTGGCCTTGATTTCCCTGGCCCCTTTGGAAGAGCCTGCTAATCCTGCAGTGACGCCTATTCCGGCAAAGGCTCCCTGGTATTTTCTTTGGCTTCAAGAATTGATTGCGACAACAACCATTAGGATTGGCAACATTACCATCAGTGGTGGTCTTATTGGCGGGATCCTAATTCCCGGATTTCTATTAATTTTGGCTGTTGTGTGGCCCTTTTTAGACAAAAGCCCGAAAGAGTCCATCGGCGTGTGGTTTCACAAAAGCAGAAAAATACAAAATGTTGTCTTCACAATTATCTGTTTATTGATACTTATTCTTACCATAGTCGGAGTTTATTTAAGAGGGCCGTATTGGAATTTTTACTGGCCTTGGCAGCCATGGCCCCAAATGCCGAGTCTATTCTAGAGGAGCAGAGACTTGAAAAAGGAAAAAATATTTAATCCTCTTAAAGATTTTTATTGGCTTGTTTTTTTATCGGTGATTACGTTTATTTTAGTATTTTTAGCTTTCACCAAAGAAGCCAATCCCGAATGGAAGAAATATCAGCGCGATTTCAAGGATTATCTTGAAGAAATCAAAGGTCCTGAGTTTGCCTCAGCCGTCGATATTTCTATAAAACAGATCTGGCTTCCGGAGCTCAATCGGGTTGATCGATGTACGAGCTGCCATCTTGGATATGACCAGCCTGATCTTGTTGAGGCTCCTGAGCCCTTTAAGGTTCATCCTGATATCACACCTCATTCCTTGGAGGAATTGGGATGCACGATCTGCCATGGGGGACAGGGCTATGCTCTCAAAAAAGAGGATGCTCACGGGGAAATTGAGCATTGGGAAGAGCCCTTGATGGGTAGAAATCTGGCCGGGAAATATGGGATAAAAAATGAGACGGCTCTCATTCAGATTAACTGCAATATCTGCCATCGCCATGACGAGGACGTGGCGGGGATGGACATGATCAATAGGGCAAAAAAACTTATGACTCAAAAGCAGAAGTGTCAAACATGCCATATCATAGATGGAAAAGGAGGGAGGCTGAGTGCCGATCTCACTTTTGTCGGTGATAAACCTGCCGAAAGATTTGATTTTTCTCAAATTACCGAAAAACTCTTAGAAAATGAGAGCCCTTTATCCATGTTGAGCTGGCATTTTGAGCATTTTAAAAATCCTGAGTTTGTGGTTCCGGGCAGTACAATGCCCAAAATGGAATATTCTGAAGAGGAGGCCATGTCCTTGGCCATGCTGATGATGAGCTGGAAGAGCGCCAATATACCGGTTATGCTTTTGCCAACAGGTCAGAGAGCGGCAGTCCCTGCTGAAGAGGAAAGTGAACAGGGAGAATTATCGCAATTTGATTGGGGGAAAGAACTTTTTGAAAGCAAAATGTGTTCTGAGTGTCATACAATCGGAGGAGGCGTGGAAATTGGACCTGATCTGATTGGAGTTGCAGAAAAAAGAGGCCTGGAGTGGTTGAAAAAAATGATCCAGGATCCTGAAGATATGGAACGGACGGATTCCACAGCTCAAACGCTGTATAAGGAATATGAAGAGCTGGGGATGCCGACAGAGGGATTATCAGATGAAGAAGTTGCAGCCATTATTATATATATTCAATTTTTCGATAAAAATTAACCAAGAACTGATTTCTTGAATACTCGAGCTCGCTGTCTCTTAATATATTTAAATATATATAATTACTATAATTTATATAAGAATAGTATTTACAGGGTTTTTAAAAACAGTTATAATCAATATTATGAAAAGAAATACTAAGGGTCTGCTCAATCTATTATTTTTTTTCACATTTCTGTCTGTAACTCTGTTTATTAATTATTTTCATACTGAAAACACTTTTGAAAATGATGTACGGTGTCCGGCCTGCAATTTTATATCGTCCTCCGTTATTTCTGGACAAATTAACTTTATCCATCTACCACCGCCCTCGGTATCCGGAATTCTGAAAATTTATGATACGTTTAGTTATACAGCGGCTGAAGTCCCCAATTCTGTATCCCGCGCTCCTCCAAGTATATAAATATCTGACCTATTCCAAAACAACCATTATCTGTTTTGAATTGTTTTATCACACTATTAGGAAGGAGAAAAAAATGAGAAAAAAAACAATTATTTTGCTTATAATATTGATAACCGTTTGTACAGTGGCTTTCACACAGGAAGATGCCGATCAGGGAGAAAAACTCTATCAGCTCAAGTGTGGTCGATGTCATTTTGCCTATGCACCTCAGAGATATTCACTCGAGGAATGGAAGACCATTGTTCAGGATATGGGATCCCTTGCCGGTTTGAATCAGGAAAAAGAGGAAGCGATTCTGGCCTATCTTGGACAGGAATCTTCGAAAAAGGAAAAAGATATTCCCACAAGCCCGGTTTTAGGGGGATATCTATATACAGAGTTCTTTTCTTCGGAGGCCTCTACAGACACTTTTGACCTTCATTATTTGAACTTCAATATATCCGGCAGGCTTCATGAGCGTGTGTCTTACAAGGCGGAATTCGAGCTGGAGCATGGTGGAGGAGGGGCTGAACCTCCATTTGTCGAACAGGCCTATTTAGATGTTTGGTTTTTGAGAAACACAGCCTTGAGGATTGGGGCCATGTTGACACCGTTCAACCGTTTTGATGAGTTTCATGGACCGATTGAAAATTTTCTTGTAACCAGGCCGCAGATGTCGAGGGAGATCGGTGTGAGTGCCTGGAAGGAAGTGGGGATTAATCTCCACGGCAATATTTTTGTTCACGACAGCTTTTATCTTACTTATGACGTCTATGCCATAAATGGCTTGGGTGCTGGAAGCCGCCTGAGGAAAAGCCGGCACTATAGAGATAATAATGATGCCAAAAGTCTTGGCTTCCGTCTTTCCGGAGTCATTGCAGACAGAGTGGAGGTTGGGACATCCTATTACACCGGTGCCTGGGACGAAAATGGTGATTACAATTTGAACATGTTTGGAGTCCATCTTCTCAGTAAATTCGGCGATTTTAGCGTGTTTGCTGAGTATTCACGGTCAAGTTCCGAGAATCCCGCACCTTTTGAAGAGGGAGTAGGAGAAGGTTATTTCGTCCAGGTTTCCTACCTGGTTGCCGATCAATTCAGACCGACGATTCGGTACGGCACATTGGACTATTTAGACAATGGGGACCTTCTAGGACGGAAACCCACTGACTATGATACGAAGGTTCTGGCGCTGGCTTTTAATTTTTATTTGACCCGTACTATTGTGTTCAAATTCGAGTACGATATCATTATGGAAGGAGACCGAAAAGAGGCAAAGGATAACAACCTTCTGGCCCTGCAAGCTGCCGTCCGCTTTTAGTAATACTATTTCTTAAATTTACTCGCGATGGCGTTGAAGCCAAGTTTGAAAAAAAGCCTTAGGCTCCTGGTCTCCTGCCAGGTTTTTTTATAGGTCGCTTGTCCGGAAACGATGTTGAAAAAAGCCTTTTTTATCCGGGGTTCTTCCTGTGCTGTTTTACAGACACTGTCCAAAAAACCAAACCTTGAACACATATTTGTGGTAAATCGAAGAACCTTTCCGTAAGGGATGTCATCTGTCAGCTCTTTACAGCTCTCTAAGTACTCAAAGAAAGATTCTTTGGAAAATCCATTTTTCACGATGACCTCGGCGGCCTTTATCCCGGTGAATACAGCGGAATTGATACCTTTCCCTTTAAAAGGCCGGTTAAGACCGGCTGTATCGCCCACCATAATGTACCGGTCTCCGATGATACCTTTGGCAGGAAGAGTTGGGAATTTCCCTTTGAAGTAAAGAAGGCTTGGTAAGATATTTTCAACATTGTCCGGGAGCACCCTTCTCACATTTGGGAGATTGAGGAACTGGTGCATCATGTCGGCATCGACCTTTTTCCCAGCTATATTGATTGCAAGGTGATTTCCTTTTGGTGTTATGGCTCCGAATTCGACACGGGGGAGGGAAGAAGGAAGGAAGGCATGAATGTAGTTACCAAATTCTTGAACCTTCTCCTGACCAGGGTGGATTTTGGTCACCACAGAAAAGAGAAAATCAGACTGCCGGTAAGGCGTCAATCTCTCAAAAGCTTTGGCCAAGCCGTCATCCAGGCCGAATGCTCCGACAACAACATCGGCCTTGATGTTATTGCTCTCGCTGTAAACCATCACACTATCGTCAGAGAAATCGAGTTCCGTGACGCGGGCTTGAACGACTTCGGCTCCGGCCTCCTTTGCTTTTTCAAAAAGGTAATTATCGAACTCCACTCTGCGGCAGGCAAAGGAGGGATCATGCTCTCCTTCTAGATGGAGAACATTATTTGTGGTGTGCAGATGATACCCTTCAATCTTTTTACGAACGATATCCATTGGAAAAGGGATATGGAGCTGTTCTTTAAGTATTTTGTCGATGGGTGGGGAAAGAACGCCCAGGCACTGGTTGTAGTAACTTTTCTTATCGAATCTCTTCCCCTCATAGACAACGACTCTCAGATTCTTGCCCATTTTCTGAGATAGCTGTCTGAGTTTGATGGCACAGCTTGATCCTGCCGGGCCGCCCCCGATAATGACAACCGTGCTGCTGTTTTGAATGGAATTAAATGAATTTGGCATAGAGGGTATTACTGGGGGTTTTTAAGGTTAACTATTTTTTTTAATGAACCACATATTGTAGTCCAGAGGAGAGAAAGTTGCAATCGAAAGTTCATGGAAATTTTAAAAATGTCTTTGTAGGGAATGTTTCCTGTAAACATATTCCAGAGGATCGACCTCATTCTTTTTGCATCGCTGCTGTTCTTTTTTTTTGCGACCGTGAAATAGGAATGCATAAAAATCGGCAGGGCGGAAACAATATCGTTCACCTTGAACAGCAGACGTCCATAGCGGTTGTCGTTAAGGATCTTCTTTTTGGCCTGTTTGATATAATGAGTTCGAAAAGCACGCGCGTCGATACCATGTTTAAACGAGGTCTCTGCGGCCAATTGCGCCGTGAGAAATGCCGACTCGATTCCGTTCTTGTAGTGCCTAGAAAAACTGGCGTCTCCGACCAAAACCAGCCGGTCCGTATAAGGATTTTTAGCCGGTGAAATCGTAATCCTGGGATAGCATAAACAGTGCGGTTTGATGGACGGAATTTTACCTCGGATTTCCTTCATCTCAAGAAATTCCTCCAGGATCCGTGGAGAAGCATCTTCCTTTCCAATAAGTGTTATGGTGATGTAATCTCTTTTGGGGATGATCGTGGCATACCTGATATTTTTTGATTTTGGCATATAGACATGAATGACGTTGCCGAAATGGAGTGAAATCTGCTCATCTCCGAGAAAAAATTCTGCTTGGAATGTTGTCAGAGTTTTGGGAGGAATATAAGAGAATCCGAGTTCTTGAATTTTTTTTATGAGATATGTGTTCACTCCGAAGGCACAGACCACAAGATCAGCGGTATACTTTTGGAGGGATTCTTTCTGTCCGTAAAAGAGAGTCAATGGTCCTGATGTATTCTTGGGGGATGTGATATCCCAGACTGGTTGAGGGACGATCTTTGTGCCCATATCCACAGCCCATTCCATGATAAAATCGTCGAAACTGATGACATCGGGAAAGCTGGAGAAACGGGGTCCGTTGCCTCGAAAGACAGTGTTGATACGGCCAGTCTTGTTATCTGTGTGGGAGAGATAAAGGATTCGGTCCTCAGCATGGAGGGAGTATCCCTCTAGCCGGTTGATGATTCGCTTTTTCGGGAGGAAGATGCCTTCGTTCTTGAGCTTTTGATTGAGACTTTCGGAGATAACGCCTGCACAGAGGTTGCAGCCTTTGGGTCCTTTCTTTAAAAAATCTTTTCCGTCAAAAATTGTGACCGTGGTATTGATCCCTATTTCCTCTGCATATTTTTGAGCAAAATGAGCAAAGAATGCGCCCGCAGGGCCTCCGCCGATGATGGCGATTCGAGATCCATCCCTGAGTGATAAACCCGTAGACATAAAAACATTATACTACAAGTCATATTTTAACGATAGATTTAGTCATCAGAGCATCCCTATTTCCGTCGAAAGAGAAAATAATGCCTATTTTTCAAAAATATTTCGATTGATTCCTGAAGATAAACATGTTCAAATCACAAAGAGTTTTCTATTGTTTTTTAAGGCGATGAAAGCGGTTAAAGACGAAAACCGGCTCTGTGGAGAAGATCCAAAAAAAATTGAGGAGAGATGAGTATGCTGGAAAAGACTTGGTGGGTTACTTCACATATAGACACAGGTGTTGAGAAGATTCCAAGGATTTCGACACAACTGAATCAAAGGGATAAACTCGGGCATTTAAAAGTCCGTTCGGGAATTCGGCGTATGAAGTATTCGGTTCTTCCAGGACTTTACGGCGTTGGAAATCCGGACTCTCTTTCTCCTGTGTTGGTTTCGGCCAATTATAAGCTGAGCTTTGATAAACTCAGAAAGGAGTTGACGGGAATGGATGCCTGGATCCTTGTCCTGGATACCAAAGGCATCAATGTCTGGTGTGCGGCCGGAAAAGGGACCTTTGGAACGGATGAATTGGTGAAAAGGATAACGGATGTCAAGCTTGACCGGATTGTCTCCCAAAAAAAATTGATTTTACCCCAGTTAGGGGCTCCCGGGATCGCGGCTCATGTCGTAACGAAAAAGACCGGATTTAAAGTATTCTATGGTCCGGTTTTGGCTAAAGATATCCGACAGTATATACAGGCAGGGAATAAAGCCACTCCACAAATGCGTGCTGTCCGGTTTCCCCTCCGCGAAAGACTCGTTCTGACGCCGGTTGAGATTATGGGCGTTTATAAACCGGTGTTGATTTTAACTCTTTTCTTGCTGATTTTGAATCTTTTCGGATTCGATATTTTTCACGTGAAGGATTTACTTCCTTACATCGGAGCGATACTGGTCGGAGCCTTCCTCGTCCCCGTCCTCCTCCCGTGGATCCCCGTAAGGGCATTTGCTTTAAAAGGCTTTCTCTTAGGAATCATTTATGCCTTTGTTTTGAATCTCTCTTCCGGATATATTCTTTCTCACGATCCGAACTGGAAGCAGGCTTTGGTCTATTTTCTCACTCTTCCTGCTCTGTCTTCTTTTTTGGCCATGGTTTATACAGGATCTTCCACATACACATCCCTGTCAGGCGTTGTGCGGGAGATGAAATTTGCCGTTCCTTCTATTATCGTCTCAGCGACTTTGGGCTTTGGATTTATGATCCTGAAGTTGTTTGTCCGATTTTAGGCAACTAGACAGGAGTGAAAAAGGATGAAGAATAAGTATTTAAAAAACGTCGTTACCTTAGAATATGATATGGACAAGTGCACCGGCTGTGGTATATGTGTGGATGTCTGCCCTCATGCTGTCTTCCGGATGGAAAACAGAAAAGCCGTCATTACGGATCGGGACCTTTGCATGGAATGCGGAGCCTGTGAAAAAAACTGTCCTTTCTCAGCTCTCTCCGTCCGTTCTGGAGTCGGGTGTGCATGGGCGATTATGCTGAGTGAATTGAAGGGGAAAGATCAGCCCTGCTGCGGCTGTGGGGAGTAGGAATTGGTTTAAGATATTTATTGTTTTGATTGTATCTGTTTCTCGGAAAGATATCGGACACCTTGGACTATACTTGTGGGAAAGGCTATGCTTCTTACTTCTTTTTGATGGTGGGGTAAAATGTAGATCGTTGTGGGGGTTTCGTAGATGATTAAAATGTCCCGGATATTTTGATCTGATTCAGGTGTTAATCCCAGTGATTCAACGATGGGAAGGCCTTCCTCTGAGATCAGAATATCAGCCGGGATTGGCTTTCCACCACCGAGGGAATAATGAATATTTGGAAAAATGATATTTGCGTAAAATATGAAAAAAAGGATAAAAAGAACGAACAAAAACACAGCTGGAACCCATAATTCTCTTGAGGGAAGGATCTCTTTGCGTTTGATTTTAACGAGATCGTCGATCAGGCTTTTTCCGGTTGCATAGAAGAGCCATGCATAAAGGAGCCAATAAATATTCCCGAATTTTACGATCTGTCCAAATCGAGTTAAAATCCAGTTCCATTTAAAGTCTCCATAGAAAAAAAACAAAAGAATATAGATAAATGTGATTCCTGCTAATAAGCTTACAATAGACAATTCTAGGATTTTCGATACATTATTTGTTTTTTTACCCGCTATTGCCGACAAAACAATGAAGATGAGAATGGGGGCCATCAAAATCAGAACAAAAATAAAACCCACCAAAATGTACTGGATTTGGAAAGAAGATATTTCATATATGCCGAAGCGTCTGAAATGAAAAAAAGAGATGAACATGCCGCAAACATACAAGAAGCAAGACAGGAAAACAGAAATCCCGAAGGATTTTCCTGGGAAAATTGAATGCGGAGATTTTTCGATCACTTTTTATTTCCTGTTTATTCAAGCTTAAACGGCACAGCAATAGAAAAGACAAGAGGTACGGCCTTATTTTTAATGATTTTCGGCTCAAATTTCCACTGTTTAACGGCATTGACAGCTGCCTGATCTAACAGAGGTATTGAAGATATAACTTTTACGGCCTTGACAAGCCCCTCTTCACTAACTCTAACTTTTAATGTTACGACACCGCTAATTCCCCCTTCTCTAGCTTTATCCGGATAAACAGGATCAACCTTTGATATAGTTTTTGGTGGGATTTGATTGCCACTAAGGACCACAGCGCCTTTAGTGAACTCATCTTCAGACAGGGTTGGATTTTTATTACTAAAAATCCAGAATAGAATGAAGACAACGGCAAGCGCACTTAATACAATAGCTGGAGGAAAGAAGATCTTTTTAAGACTGAAGGAGGTTCTTGTCTCAACAGTTGTGTCTGGTTTTTCATGGGATTTCAATCGACTTGTAGTCGGAGCCTCAACTTCTGTTTTTTTTAAGTCCTCGAAGAGTTCGTTCACACTTTGATACCTTCTCTTTCTATTCTTTTCCAGACATTTCAGGATCATACGGCTAAGACTTTCATTGACTTGAATGTTAAACTCACTCGGCTCTTGAGGTATGTCGGTCTTATGTTTGAAGGCGATGCTTATCGGCGTTTTTCCTTTAAAGGGAGCGTTCCCAGTGACCAATTCATACAGGATGACTCCCAGGGAATAGATGTCCGATCTTGTGTCCACTTCATCTCCTTCCACTTGTTCCGGAGACATGTATTCAGGAGTTCCCAATATCACTCCCGCTTCGGTTATCCCCTTAGCTTCGGTAGAATGTGCGATTCCAAAGTCCATGATTTTTGCATTTCCCTCTTTGTCAATCATGATGTTGCTGGGTTTTAAGTCCCTGTGCACAATTCCCAAAAGATGAGCTTCGGCGAGGCCATGGCATATCTGTTTGACGATGGACACAGCCTTGCTTATCGAAACTTGTCCTGATCTTCTGATAAAACTCTTAAGGTCTTCACCGGGGATGTACTCCATGGTTATGAAGTGTTTGCTTTCGTGTTCATTCAGATCGAACATTTTACAGACGTTTTTGTTGGTGATCTTTCGGGCTAATTTAATTTCATTGCTGAATCTGGCAATAGTGTTTTTTTCATCGGCGATCTCGGGCTTTAGGACTTTTATGGCCACATCCTCTTCGATTTTCTTGTCGAACACCTTGTAGACCGTACCCATGCCGCCTCTTCCCAATTGTTCGATGATTTCGTATCGATTTGCGAAGACTTGTCCTCTAGCGAGTTCTCTTAGAGGAGTCTGAAGTGTTTCAGTAGCGGCAGACACTTTTTTGGGATGAAGCGTTGCTCCACAAAAACCACAAAAGCGAATAGAGTTCGGATTGTCAGATTGACACTGAGGACATTTCATGAAAGCAGATCCCTAAAAATTCCCAATCGATAATAGATATATTAGTTCTTTGAAGAATAGTCAACCTGGTTTATTCATGAAAACTGCCAACCCCTTTATTTATCTCCAATAATATCAATCATCTTTTGAATAATCCAGGCTAATTTATCGTAGGTTTTCTTGTTATTCCAGGTTAAGAAAGGATATGCTCCCATTTGTCCCAATTCATCCAACCTTAAGACCCGGAGCAGCGGTTCCAGCCGCAGTTGGGACAGGTGGGACATTTTTCATCAAGAAGAGAGGCACCGCAAACCTTACAGATGATATCGAACAAATCTTTGGAATTGTTATCTGTCTTTCCGATGTGTCTCTCAAGAACCTTGGCGATGGCATCAGGAAGGGATTGGACCAGACTGCCCTCGGTAAATATCGGCTCCGAACCACCAATCCCTTTGAGCTGTGCGATGATCTCCTTGGGCTCCACTCCACTTCTCATGGCTAAAGAGATAAGCCGTCCGAGGGCTTCCACATCGGCCATTGTGGAATAACCGCTTTTTCCGATGCTGGCGAATACCTCGAAGGGTCTCTGGTTAAAATAGGAGATGGTGACGTAGAGGTTCCCGAATCCTGTATTGATTTTGTCTGTTACGGAGGGGAGCGAGTTGGGCCGTTCTTTTGGATGAATGTTTTTCAGGGGGAGGGATTTGTACAGGACCTGTTCGGCCCGGCAGCCGTCCCTGTAGATAGTGATGCCCTTTGTTTTCAACTCGTCGGCGAGGAGATAGGCCTTCTCCACATCTTCAAGCGAAGCTGTATTCGAAAAATTTATAGTTTTTGATACCGAATTATCTACATATTTCTGGAATGCAGACTGCATTTTGATGTGCCATTCAGGGGAAATATCGTGGGCTGTAACGAAATATTCGGGAATGTCCTCATCTGCATGGGCCTCTTTCCATTCTTGATAGAGGGGAAGAATGTCTTTGAGTTCTTTGTCAATGATTTTGGAAATGAATTCAAAGGCAAAGACGGGCTCGATGCTGGAGGAACACCCGGCAAGGCGTGCGATGGTTCCTGTTGGAGCGATGGTGAAGACGGTGGCGTTTCGCATGGCCTTGTCCTTGTAGACAGATTTATCTATGCTTGGAAAACTGCCGCGGCTTTCGGCCAGATATTGGGACTCGCTCTCTGCCTTTTTTCTCAGAAATGCTGCGATCTTTTCGGCCAGCTGCAGAGCGTCCTCCGAATCGTATTTGATCTTCATCTTGATCAGCAGATCGGCCCATCCCATAACACCCAATCCTATCCGGCGGTTCCTTTTTGTGGTCTCTGCGATCTCGGGTAGAGGATACTTATTGACCTCAATGACGTTATCCAGGAAACGGACAGCCACAGAGATGACCTGTCCGAATCTCTTCCAGTCAAACTGAATTTGATCCTCTGGATCAAAAAAATTGAGAAGATTTATAGATCCCAGATTGCATGATTCATAGTCATGAAGAGGCTGCTCTCCACAAGGATTGGTGGCTCTAATGGGACCCAGGTGTTTTGTTGGATTGTGTTTATTTATTCGGTCAATGAAAATGAGTCCGGGATCTCCAACGGCCCAGGCCGATTCAACGATCATGCGAAAAATTTTACGGGCATTTTTTTTCCCTGTGTTTTTCTTGAGATGGGGATCATAGAGAACATAATCAGTGTCTTTTTTAAGAGCCGTCATAAAACGATCGGTGATGGCCACTGAGATATTGAAATTATTGATGCCCTTTCCATCTCTTTTCATCGTTATGAAATCTTCGATGTCCGGGTGATCGATGCGGAGGATACCCATGTTGGCTCCGCGTCGGGTGCCTCCCTGTTTGACGGCCTCTGTGGCCGCGTCGATGACCCGCAAAAAAGAGATAGGGCCTGACGCAATACCCTGAGTTTTTTTCACAAAACTTCCTTTGGGGCGGATAAGGCTGAAATCAAAACCTGTTCCTCCCCCTTCTTTGTGGACAAGTGCGGTGTTTTTGACAGTTTCAAAAATAGAATCCATGGAGTCTTCGATAGGCAAAACAAAACATGCACTCAAACACATGTCCCGTCCTGCTCCTGTGAGAGTGGGGCTGTTGGGAAGAAAATCCCGGGCCATCATCGCATCGAAGAATCGTTCTTTCCAGAGTTCCTTTTCATTTTCCGATTGTTCTGCGGAGGCGATGTATTCGGCAACCCTTGAGAACAGATCGGAAGGGACTTTATCGATAAGATGTCCATCCTCATCAGTCATAAAGTATCTGGCTTTGAGTATTCTTACGGCATTCTCAGAAAAATCCTCTACTGTTTTCATTGTCACTCTCCTGTTGGTTGGAAGCACTTGATGTGGTGGTAAGACGAATATAGCCCCCTACATAATGTAAGTCAAGTAATTTTATCAATTATGTAGGAAAAAACAAAAAAAGGGAACTTATTTCGTTAGGCCGGGAGTCAAATGGGATGATCAAAACGAAATTGTGTATTGAATTCCATGGGATGGATTTGAATGGATTGTTCCATTGATCTGTTTGACGAAATCCTTTACCAGTCGTAAACCTACAGCTTTTGTATTGAATAATTCCATGCCCGAAGGGAGTCCGATCCCATTGTCTTTGATAATTAATTGAGTTGAGCCGGTTTTTTTCTGATTCATCCGGATCACAATTTCACCTTCTCTTCCTTCTGGGAAGGCGTGGTTCAGTGAGTTAGAGACCAGTTCCTGGATGATCAGACCACAGGGGATGGCATGATGAATATCTAGATAAATATTCTCCACTTCTCTTTTCAGGAGGACATTTGTAATTCCGGTTTTGTGTTGGGAAAAAAGTCTCTTAGTTTGCCATTTGACAAAGCTGGAGAAATCTATTCTTGAATAGTTTTTGTATTCATAAAACTTTTCATAAATCTTAGCAAAGGACTCTAACCGTTCATTCATATTTTTTAACGATTGAGATGTGTCTCTGTCCCGAGTTTTCCTTGACTGATATTTGAGCATGACAGAGAGAGTCTCAAGATTTCTTTTGACCTGATTCTGTATTGCTTGAAGAAGGATATCCTTTTCTTCAAGAGTGCTTTTAATGAGGTCTTCGGCCATTTTTCTCTGGGTGATCTCCCGGACCACACTGAGGATGGCCTTCTGGCCCTTGTATTCAATGGTTCTGGCGCTCACTTCAACAGGGAGTATACTCCCATCTTTCCTTCTGTCTCCAGACTCAAAAATGGCCACGCCATCTTTTTCCAGATTTTTGGTCCGGTCTTTGATCTTGTCTGCGTATCCCGGAGAGACAAGATCGGCGAGTGTCATCTTTAGCATCTCATCCTTGGAATAACCCAATCGTGTGTACATGTTTTTGTTGACGTCGAAAATATTCCCTTCTGTGTCATGGACGATGATGCCGTCATTGGCATTTTCGAAAATCATCCTATACCTCTGTTCGGATTCGATGAGCTTACACTCATGATCGATGAGTGTCTGGGTGACATGTTCTCTTGTGAGTTTGAATATCTCCAGATCGTAGATATTTTTGCGGAGATTAACGATTTCGTCTATGAGTTTGGCTTCTGTTTTGTTTTTGTCTTTCATTGTTTTTTTATTGGCAGTATCCTCTCGGACAGCTCATACATGTTTAGCCCTCAGGTCCTTGAGTGAGGCCACAAGATAGTCCTTAAATTCGTTCATTCCTGTTCCGGTCAGTGACGAGATCACAAACGTTTTTAAGTGAGGATTGATCTCCACCGCCTCTTTTTTAGCGCGTTCGATATCAAACGGCAGAAGCGGCACCAGGTCAGCCTTTGTGATGAGCAGGCAGTCCGAAGTCACAAAAGCTTTGGGGTATTTCTTGGGTTTGTCGTCTCCCTCTGGGCTTGAAAGGAGAACGCAGCGGATGTTTTCGCCCAAATCATAACCGGCCGGGCAGACCAGGTTGCCCACATTTTCAATAAACAGGAAATCCAGGTCAGAAGGGATTTGGTTGAAGAGCTTGCCCACCATTTTAGCCTCCAGATGACAGGCCCCTCCAGTCGTGATCTGCCAAGCGGGGATACCCTTGTTCCGGATTCTCTCTGCGTCACGCTCCGTTTCGATATCACCTTCGATGACAGCCATCTTATATCCGGGACTAAGATATTCAGCCAGACTTTCCAGAAGTGTTGTTTTTCCCGATCCCGGGGAACTCATGAGGTTTATCGTCAGGATTCCCTTTTTTGTGAGTTTTTCCCGAATCTCATTGGCGATTTTTTTGTTCGATCCGAGGAGGTCTTCCATCACAAGGATTTCTTTTTTTTTCATTTGTTTTCCTTAACTAACCTTGATGATTTACGAGTTATTAAAGTTGATTTGGGTAGTATGACTGTAATGGTGGTCCCTTTCCCAAGTTCGCTCCGGACTCTTATCTCACCTTGGTGGGCATCAACGATCTCTTTGACAATGGCCAATCCAACGCCGGTCCCTTCAATTTTTTTCGATTTGGCATTGGAGGCCCGATAGAACTCGTTAAAAATTTTGGGCTGCTCTTCGGTTGTAATGCCAATCCCGGTGTCAATAATATCAATTATTATGGCGTTTTCTTTCTCAACGACAGAAAGAGCAACCGTGCCGTTTCTTTCGGTGTACTTTATGGCATTATTGACCAGATTAGAAAAAACTTCCTCGAGAGCCTCGGGATCGGCCTGGATGGGGGACAAATCTGAGGGGAAATTAAAATCCATGTTGATATTTTTCTTTTGTGCTTGAACTGTAAAGTCCCCGTGAACCTTTAGTAAAATATCTTTGAGCGAAACATGTTCCATATGATATTCCGTTCCTGCAGACTGGCGGTAGGAGAGGAGAATGATGTCATCGAGCACCTCGAGCAGCATGGTGCTTCTCCGATTAGCGATGTTTATTAAATCCGCCTGCACATCGGAAAATGTTGAATCTCCCTCTTTAAGAGCCATACTCACACAGCTTTGGATGACCCCGATATGAGACCGAAGACCGTGCTCCATTTTTCTCATGAAATTTGACTTGAGATGATCGAGTTCCTGCAGTTTTTTATTGGCTAATTTCAGGTTTTCAGTCGCTTTTTTCACTTCATCCTTTAGTTTGAGATTCCACTGTTCAATCTCTTCCTGGGATTTTTTTAACTCGGCCGTCATGGAGTCAAAAGATTTTCCCAACTCTCCGACCTCATCGGAGTGGTGGCTGCCTATACGGTAATTGAGATTTCCCTCGGCGATTTTCCGGGTTCCTACAATAAGTTTGTTTATGGGCCTGTTGACAAACATAAAAATCAACAGTCCCATGCCCACCGCAATGATCAAGAATGTGAACAAAAAATACAAAACAATCTGCTTCTGGTTGGATCTTATCTGCCTGTCAAAACGGTCCAAGGGTAAAAGAATATCCATCACTCCCAGGACATTCTGCTCCTGAGGATGGAAATGGCAGGATGCGTTGAAGCATTGTGGTTCATTATAGATGGGGTTGATGATCCCTAGTAATCTGCGGCCGCTGTCCCCCGTGAAAATTCTTGTCATATCGGATGAAGCCAATTTTTCTTCAGGGTGTTCTTCACTGTGGCAGACATAACACGCTTCGGCACTCCTATCGATGGACATGCCCAGTTCCTCCACGGTATTGGAACCTATAATTGTTCCCTCTTTGTCGAAGAGCCTGATCGTTTCAATGCTTTCCGAACGTCCTATGTCTTCCAGTGTTTTTTGAATGCGGTCATTTTGAGCGGTCAGCATGTCATAGGAAATGCTCTTTTCAATGGTCTGGCTGAGTTGGATTCCACTCTGCTTCATCTCTTCAATGAGGTATTTTTTCTGTATATTGGTGTTGATATAAGCAAAAAATCCAATCGTGAGGACAAGAACAATCCCGATATAAAAGATGAGTTTAGCGGCAAGACTTTTGCGCATCAAAAAAATTTCCCTATAATCAATCTCATGTAAAGAGGCTACATATTGAGCAATTTATTTATTCGTGCGATAAGATCCTCTGATTGAACCGGTTTATCCATATAGTCATCCGGCCCTCTCAGGCCCTGTTCATTGAGATCAAAGGCGAACCTGGAACCTGATGCATTTTTCACTGCCGATACGAAAATAATAGGAGTATCCTTAAATTCTTCGTACTCCTTGGATGTTTTAATATCATTGCAGAGAGAATATCCATCAAATAAACTGTCCATCATGATGTCAAGAAGGATGAGATCCGGTTTTTCCGAGATAAGCTTCTCCTTACCTTCCTTGGGATTATTGGCCGTTACGACATTATAGGGTGCTGATTCCAGCATCAAAGTCGTCAGTTTGAGGAAGTCAGGATCATCATCGATGATTAAAATTTTTGTATGAGGCTTGTTATTATTCATTTTGTCCACTCCTTATAATAAAATATGGTTATTCTCCTCGACCCTTTGAATCCTCGAATCCTTTTCTTATTTTTTAACTCCTTATAATGTTAAAACTGTCTCTACAATAAAAGTATTTTTTTTTGAAGTCAACTTGACAAGGCGATTTTATTTCGATATTATTTCTTGTAATTATAAACAATTCAATACTTTACATATAATTACAGTAAGATTTATAGTTACACTTAATATTATAATTTTTATAAGTTTTTGTTTATGGCTTCATACAAAGGTTTATCCAACGATATCTGCTTTTCTGTATTATTTTCTCCAACCAAGCTCTCCTGGGGGATAGTCTGTCTTCTAGCAAAATGAGTCCATTAACAACAGAGTGAAAATATGAATACAATTAAAAGCGATCCGACTTTGCTCGATGAAATCCGGAAGTTTGGCCAATTCGACACCAACGCCTGTCTTCAGTGTGGTAGCTGCACCGTCGTGTGTGACCTGGCGAATGGCTCGGTCTCCTTTCCACGCAAGCTACTCCGATACGCCCTGTTTGGTCTGCGCAAACTGGTAAGAAGCAGCCTGGAGCCGTGGGTCTGTTATTACTGCGGCGATTGTTCCGAGACATGCCCGAGAGAGACAGAGCCGGGCGAGTCCATG